>UOFT01000034.1_pt1:0-47500 | contig 144755 bp, 135 predicted proteins | sample 1990121 | NCBI WGS metagenome assembly UOFT01 (sample SAMEA4728526, study PRJEB27164) | hydrothermal vent metagenome | biome: marine basaltic hydrothermal vent biome; feature: marine hydrothermal vent; material: mineral | place: Pacific Ocean | collected 2011-06-14/2011-07-23 | depth 1741 m
GTTATTCAATAACCTTAGCAACCACACCCGCACCCACGGTACGGCCACCTTCGCGAATCGCAAAACGTAAACCGTCTTCCATTGCAATCGGTGCAATTAACGTCACGACCATTTGTACGTTGTCGCCTGGCATTACCATTTCGATGCCTTCGGGTAAATCACAGGCGCCGGTAACGTCCGTAGTTCGGAAATAGAACTGCGGACGGTAGCCATTGAAGAAAGGTGTATGTCGCCCGCCTTCGTCTTTGCCTAAGATGTACACTTCGGCTTCGAATTTGGTGTGTGGCGTGATTGAACCGGGTTTTGCGAGTACTTGACCACGTTCTACTTCTTCGCGTTTGGTGCCGCGTAACAAGATGCCAACGTTGTCGCCTGCCATGCCTTCATCAAGCAATTTACGGAACATTTCTACACCGGTACAAGTCGTCGTCGCCGTGTCTTTGATGCCGACAATTTCGAGTTCTTCGCCAACCTTAACAATGCCGCGTTCAATACGACCGGTTACAACCGTACCTCGACCTGAGATGGAGAAGACGTCTTCCACGGGCATTAAGAAGTCACCGTCTACGGCCCGTTCTGGCAGTGGGAAGTAGTCGTCCATTGCTGCAACGAGTTTTTCGATAGATGGAACGCCTATATCAGAGGTGTCGCCTTCAAGTGCTTTTAGGGCTGAACCGATAATAACCGGGGTGTCGTCGCCGGGAAAGTCGTAGGAGTCGAGTAATTCTCGAATTTCCATTTCGACCAGTTCTAATAACTCGTCGTCGTCAACCATGTCGGCTTTATTCATGTAAACAATAATGAATGGGACGCCTACCTGACGGGATAACAGGATGTGTTCACGCGTTTGGGGCATGGGGCCATCCGCTGCACTACAAACTAAAATAGCGCCGTCCATTTGGGCCGCTCCGGTGATCATGTTTTTAACGTAATCGGCGTGTCCTGGACAATCGACGTGTGCATAGTGACGGTTGTCGCTTTCATATTCAACGTGGGCGGTGGCAATGGTGATGCCGCGTTCGCGTTCTTCTGGTGCGCTGTCAATGTTTGCGTAGTCTTTGAATTCGCCACCGTGCTTTTCTGCCATTACTTTTGTAATCGCCGCTGTTAAGGTGGTTTTCCCATGATCGACGTGACCAATTGTTCCCACGTTAACATGGGGTTTAGTTCGTTCAAATTTTTCCTTTGACACCGTTTTGCCCTCTTTCTAAATTAATACCGTCTAAAATTTTATTTAAGACGCTTTCTTAACAATTGCCTCTGCAATACTGCTAGGCGCTTCACTGTATTTTTCAAACTCCATGCTGTACGTCGCACGGCCTTGTGTTGCTGAGCGTAAGTCTGTCGCATAACCGAACATCTCGGCTAACGGCACTTCTGCCTGAACAACTTTGCCGGATGGACTGTCTTCCATCCCGCCGATAATGCCGCGGCGACGGTTTAAGTCTCCAACAACATCACCCATATAATCTTCGGGTGTAACCACTTCCACTTTCATAACAGGTTCTAATAGAACCGGGTCACATTCAGCGGCACCGGCTTTAAAGCCCATGGAGCCGGCTACTTTGAAGGCCATTTCATTTGAGTCAACCTCGTGAAATGAACCGTCATGCAATGTTACTTTGACATCAACCATTTGATATCCGCCGACCACGCCATTCTGCATGGCTTCCTGTATGCCTTTATCAACAGATGGGATGTACTCTTTTGGTACTGAGCCACCCACTATCTCGTTAACAAATTCATAACCGCTACCCGGCTCCTGTGGTTCAATCCGCAGCACAACATGCCCGTACTGACCACGACCACCCGATTGACGTACAAATTTCCCTTCTGCCTTTTGAACAGTACCGCGGATGGTTTCGCGGTAAGAAACTTGTGGTGCGCCAACGTTGGCTTCAACACTAAATTCTCGCTTCATTCGTTCGACAATAATGTCAAGGTGAAGCTCGCCCATGCCGGCGATAATTGTTTGCCCTGACTCTTCATCCGTGCTCACACGAAACGAAGGATCTTCCTGAGCTAACTTGCCTAACGCAATCCCCATCTTCTCTTGATCCGCCAGTGTTCTTGGCTCAATCGCAACCGCTATTACCGGTTCAGGGAAATCCATACGCTCTAGCGTAATAATTTCTTTTATGTCACATAAGGTTTCACCTGTAGTGACATCTTTAAGACCAACAGCCGCTGCAATATCGCCTGCTCGTACTTCTTTAATCTCTTCGCGGCTATTTGAATGCATTTGCAAAATACGGCCAATGCGTTCTTTTTTACCTTTCACCGGGTTATAAACAAAATCACCGGACTTCAAAACACCCGAATACACCCGAAAGAACGTTAAGGTTCCAACGAATGGGTCGGTCGCGATTTTAAACGCGAGTGCAGCAAACGGCGCATCATCTGATGAAGGCCGCTCACCCTCTATTTCTTCGCCATCCTTCCCGATTTTATCCAAGACACCTTTAATCGCAGGCACTTCTTCGGGTGAAGGCATATATTCAACAACGGCATCAAGCATCGCTTGAACCCCTTTGTTTTTAAAAGCCGAACCACAAAAACAAGGGATAATGTCGTTTGCCAATGTACGCAAACGAATACCTTTTTTAATTTCTTCGTTGGATAAATCACCCTCTTCAAGGTATTTATCCATTAATTCTTCATTCGCTTCGGCTGCTGATTCAATCATTTGCTCACGCAATTCAGCGGCCTGTGCTTTTAATTCATCTGGAATGTCTTTGGCCTCGTAAGTTGCGCCTAAATCATCTTCATTCCAGTAAATGGCTTTCATGCGTACTAGGTCGATAACGCCTTGAAAACCTTCCTCTGCACCAATGTTTAACTGCATTGGAACAGCGGTTGCGCCTAAACGCTCTTTAATCTGTTCAACCACACGCAAAAAATCTGCGCCAGCGCGGTCCATCTTGTTCACAAATGCCAACCGTGGCACTTGGTACTTATTCGCTTGCCGCCAGACTGTCTCAGACTGAGGCTCTACACCACCAACGGCACAAAAAACCGCACAGGCGCCATCTAAAACACGGAGTGAACGCTCAACTTCAATCGTAAAGTCAACGTGCCCCGGTGTATCAATAATATTGATACGATGTTCTTCAAACTGCTTGTCCATGCCCTGCCAGAAGCAAGTCGTTGCAGCCGAAGTAATGGTAATACCTCGTTCCTGCTCCTGCTCCATCCAGTCCATGGTCGCGGCACCATCGTGTACTTCACCAATTTTGTGGGAAATACCGGTGTAAAACAAAACACGCTCGGTGGTCGTTGTCTTACCTGCATCAATATGAGCCATGATGCCGATGTTGCGATAACGATTAAGAGGTGTCTTACGTGCCACTTCTATTTACTCTATATATTAACTACCTACTGTATTGATATTGAAACTGAGAATCTATTTGAACTTTTAGGCTCTAACTTTTTCTCTCTAAGCTTCTGTTTACCAACGATAATGCGCGAATGCTTTGTTCGCATCAGCCATACGGTGTGTATCTTCACGTTTTTTTACTGCTGAGCCGCGATTTTCTGTTGCATCAAACAACTCACCGGCTAAACGTGCACCCATGCCTTTTTCACCACGCTTACGCGCAGCATCAATAATCCAACGCATCGCCAGTGTATTACGACGACTGGCACGAACTTCAACAGGTACCTGATAAGTTGCACCACCCACTCGACGTGATTTTACTTCCACTGTCGGGCGAACATTATCAAGCGCTACTTCAAGAATACCTTGAGCTTCGCCATGCTTCTTCTCGGCAACATTATCCAATGCTCCGTATACAATGTTTTCAGCAACGGACTTTTTACCGTGCATCATCACCATATTAATGAACTTAGCAATTAACTCGGACTTGTATTTTGGGTCCGGTAATACTTCTCGTTTTTGCGCGACGCGTCTTCTAGCCATTTATAATTCCTAACCCTTTATTAACTCTTAGGTCGCTTGGCGCCATACTTCGAGCGGCCATTTCTGCGATCACTGACACCGGATGTATCTAACGAACCACGTACAACGTGATAACGTACACCAGGTAAATCTTTAACACGGCCACCACGAATCAGAACCACTGAGTGTTCCTGTAAATTATGGCCTTCACCACCGATATAACTACTAACTTCAAAACCATTTGTTAAGCGAACACGGGCAACTTTACGCATTGCCGAGTTTGGCTTTTTCGGTGTGGTTGTATACACACGAGTACACACGCCACGACGTTGCGGGCAAGCAGCCAATGCCGGTACATTCGATTTCACAACCTTGCGTTTACGCGGGTTGCGAACTAGCTGATTAATTGTGGTCATATTTCTCTAAACTCCAGAAAATAAACGACAGGCCGAAAAAAGTTTCTCGACCTGTCGTATGTGAGGCGCGGATTGTAGTGAATCTAGTGGTGTACTGTCAACCAGATTTACACTTAATTACCCATAAAATTAACTTTCGGGGCTATCCACCAATTATTTAGCCACTTTACTGGCCTAATCTCAAATCAGACACTCAAAGAGTGCTTTTTTGCTCTTTCTTACTCGGTTGGCGACCCAGAAGCCGATGCGGAATCCGCTTCGGCGACAGCCGCAGCCACTTCAGATTCAAGCACCGAAGTAGCTTCTTCAATCGCTAATTTTGCTTCATCCACTTGATGGCGCTGGCGATACCGTTCTTCGTGGTATGCCAGACCAGTACCTGCCGGAATCAAGCGCCCCACGATAACGTTTTCTTTCAATCCGCGTAAATGGTCGATTTTTCCAGTGACTGCTGCTTCGGTTAGTACCCGAGTCGTTTCCTGGAAAGAGGCTGCAGAAACAAAGGATTCTGTTGCCAACGATGCCTTGGTAATACCCAGCAACATATACGCATATTTTGCCGGATCTTTATCGTCAGCAAGCAGTTTTTCATTCACTTCTAACACACGTGAACGCTCAATTTGCTCACCGCGCAGGAACTTACTGTCTGCACCATCGGTGATTTCACATTTACGTAGCATTTGACGAACAATCACTTCAATATGCTTGTCATTAATCTTTACGCCCTGTAAACGGTATACATCCTGTACTTCTTTTACGATATAACGGGCTAATTCTTCTACGCCTAATAAACGCAAAATATCATGTGGGTTTGGCTCACCTTCGGCAATCATTTCACCTTGTTCTACATGCTCACCTTCAAACACGGTGACATGACGCCATTTAGGGATAAGCACTTCATAATGCTCCCCTTCAGACGGGGTAATCATTAAGCGCTGTTTACCCTTGGTTTCTTTACCGAAACTAATGATACCGGTAATTTCAGCCAGAATAGAAGGTTCCTTCGGTTTACGTGCTTCGAATAAATCCGCAACCCGTGGCAGACCACCGGTAATATCACGCGTTTTCGATGATTCCTGTGGAATACGTGCAATCGCATCACCTACACCCACATCGGCACCGTGTTTCATGGTGACAATTGCACCGGCCGGTAAGAAATAGTGTGCAGGAATATCGGTACCAGCAATATTTAAACCTTCGCCGTCGGTGTCAAGCAAACGTACCGCTGGACGTAAATCTTTTGATGCTGAAGGACGCTGTTTAGGATCCATAATCACTAACGAACTTAAGCCCGTTACTTCATCCACATCGGCAGACACAGTCGAACCTTCAACAATATCCACAAATTCAATTTTACCCGCCACTTCTGTAATAACCGGGTGAGTATGCGGGTCCCAGTTTGCAACAACCTGACCACCTTCAACGACATCACCATCATTAACGGTAATAACAGCACCATAAGGTACTTTGTAGCGTTCACGTTCACGCTGCATTTCATCAAGCACCGTTACTTCACCTGACCGCGATACCGCAACATTATGCCCGTTGGCATGTTGCACTGTTTTCATATTGTGTAAACGGACGGTGCCCTTGCTCTTAATTTCGATGTTGCTGATAGCCGCCGCACGAGATGCCGCGCCACCAATATGGAAAGTACGCATGGTTAACTGTGTACCCGGCTCACCGATAGATTGTGCTGCAATAACACCCACAGCTTCACCTTCATTCACTTTATGACCACGAGCTAAATCACGACCATAACAACTAGCACAGACACCGTGTAAGTTTTCACAGGTAATCGCTGAACGAACCAGCATGTGATCAACGCCAAGACCATCGAGCTTATCAACCCATGCTTCATCAAGCAGGGTGCCTTGCTCAATAACAGTTTCGCCTTTGGTATTAATAACGTCTTTAGCAACGATTCGACCCAAAACTCGTTCGCTGAGAGCTTCCACAACATCGCCACCTTCAATCACGCTGGCCAGGGTTAAACCATTTTCGGTGCCACAATCCACGCCAGTAACAACTAAATCCTGAGATACATCCACAAGACGACGGGTTAAGTAACCCGAGTTCGCTGTTTTTAATGCCGTATCGGCCAAACCTTTACGCGCACCATGAGTGGAGATGAAGTATTGCAATACATTTAAACCTTCACGGAAGTTAGCCGTAATCGGTGTTTCAATAATGGAACCATCCGGTTTCGCCATTAAGCCACGCATACCAGCGAGTTGGCGTATCTGTGCTGCACTACCCCGTGCACCAGAATCGGCCATCATAAAAACAGAGTTAAACGATTTTTGCTGAACCGTTTCACCTTTAGCATTGACAACATCTTCAGTACCCAAACCATCCATCATTGCTTTTGCAATAACGTCATTAGTACGCGACCAGATATCAACAACTTTATTATAGCGTTCACCCACGGTCACCAGACCGGAAGTATATTGCTCACCAATTTCACGCACCTCATCTTCAGATGCTTGTAAAATAGCATTTTTCGATTCAGGGATAACCATGTCATCCACACCAAATGAAATACCCGACTTGGTTGAATAACGGAAACCGGTATACATTAATTGATCAGCAAAAATAACCGTGTCTTTCAAACCATTGATTCGGTAACAGGCATTAATGAGTTGCGATACCGCTTTCTTGGTTAAATCTTTATTCACCAAATAGAACGGCAGGCCATCAGGTACGATGTCCCATAAAATAGCACGACCAGCCGTTGTCTCTTCTAATCTGGTTTCTTCTGTACGATTACCGTCAATATCAACAGTTACCTGTTTAATGCGTACTTTTACTTTCGCTTGCAGATGCACCGCATCATTTGCAAAGGCGCGTTGAACTTCATTTGCATCAACAAAGACCATGCCTTCACCTTTTGCATTAATGCGTTCACGTGACAAGTAATACAAACCTAAAACAACATCCTGCGACGGTACAATAATAGGCTCACCATTGGCAGGCGATAAAATATTGTTAGTCGACATCATTAAGGTACGTGCCTCAAGCTGCGCTTCGATAGACAACGGTACATGCACCGCCATTTGGTCACCATCGAAATCCGCGTTGAATGCAGTACAAACCAGTGGATGTAATTGAATCGCTTTACCTTCAATTAACAGTGGCTCAAATGCCTGAATACCTAAACGGTGAAGTGTTGGCGCACGGTTAAGCATAATCGGATGTTCACGGATCACTTCATCTAGAATATCCCAGACTTCAGGGCCTTCACGCTCGACCATTTTCTTGGCAGCTTTAATCGTTGTAGCTAAACCACGACGCTCTAATTTACTAAAGATAAATGGTTTAAATAATTCCAAACCCATTTTTTTAGGTAAACCACATTGATGTAATTTTAATGTTGGTCCCACCACGATAACTGAACGACCTGAGTAATCAACACGTTTACCCAGTAAGTTTTGACGGAAACGACCTTGCTTACCTTTGATCATGTCAGCCAGTGATTTTAATGGCCGTTTGTTTGAACCGGTAATAGCGCGACCGCGACGACCATTATCTAATAAGGCATCCACCGACTCCTGCAACATACGTTTTTCGTTACGCACGATAATGTCAGGCGCGTTTAAATCGAGCAAACGTTTTAAACGGTTATTACGGTTAATAACGCGACGATATAAATCATTTAAGTCGGAGGTAGCAAAACGTCCACCTTCTAAGGGTACTAATGGACGTAATTCAGGTGGCAGAACCGGCAATACTGTCATCACCATCCATTCAGGCTTATTACCTGATTCCATAAACGCTTCAAGCAATTTTAAGCGCTTGGTGTATTTCTTGATCTTGGTTTCAGAACGGGTATTGCCCATGTCTTCACGAACCTGTACAGCTTCGGCTTCCAGATCCAACTTACGCAATAATTCAAATATTGCTTCTGCACCCATACGGGCATCAAACTCGTCACCGTATTCTTCGATGGCATCGAGATACTGCTCATCTGACATAAGTGAGCCCGGCTCAAGATCAGTCATACCCGATTCAATCACAACGAAGGCTTCAAAATAAAGGACTCGTTCAATATCGCGCAAAGTCAGGTCGAGTAACAAGCCCATACGTGAAGGCAATGATTTTAAGAACCAGATGTGTGCAACAGGGCTGGCAAGTTCGATATGACCCATGCGTTCACGACGCACTTTAGCTAGAGTAACTTCGATGCCACATTTTTCGCAGATAACACCACGGTGCTTTAAGCGTTTGTATTTACCACATAAGCATTCGTAATCTTTTACAGGGCCAAAAATTTTCGCACAGAATAAACCATCACGTTCTGGTTTAAAGGTACGATAGTTAATGGTTTCTGGCTTTTTAACTTCGCCATACGACCATGAACGAATTTTTTGAGGTGATGCCAAACCAATTCGAATCGCATCAAAATCATCGTTTGGGCCTTGCTGCTTTAGGATCTTAAGTAGATCTTTCACGTTGTCACTCCTGCTAAATAATAGGTTAATCTTAAATTAAGATTCCGAGCCTTGGGTTTAACACCAAACTTTCGGCCTACTAGTATAAATTTCTTTGGGTATAAACTTATTTTGTTTCTTCTAACTCGATATCAATACAAAGCGATCGAATTTCTTTTAACAATACGTTAAAGGATTCCGGCATACCGGCTTCCATCTGATGGTTACCATCCACAATGTTTTTATACATTTTGGTTCGACCATTCACGTCATCTGATTTAACCGTTAACATTTCCTGCAAGGTATAAGCCGCACCGTATGCTTCGAGTGCCCATACTTCCATTTCACCGAAACGCTGACCACCAAACTGTGCTTTACCGCCCAAAGGTTGTTGCGTAACAAGGCTGTATGGACCTGTTGAACGTGCATGCATTTTGTCGTCAACCAAGTGATTCAGTTTCAGCATGTACATATAACCCACGGTAACCGCACGTTCAAATTCAACGCCCGTTCGGCCATCAATTAATTTAGTCTGACCTGACGCAGGCAAGTCTGCCAGTTCCAGTAACTGCTTAATCTCAGATTCTTTAATACCATCGAATACCGGTGTTGCAATCGGCACACCGTCACAAAGATTGCTGGCAAGCTCCATGATTTCTTCATCGGTAAATGATTTAAGGTCCGCTTTTTCGCCTTCGGTTTTATTGTAAATTTCATCAAGGAATTTACGAATGTCCGAGACTTTCTGCTGCTCGTCTTCAATCATTTTATTGATTTTCTTGCCAAGACCACGTGCTGCCCAGCCTAGATGCGTTTCAAGTACCTGCCCAATATTCATTCGTGACGGTACACCTAATGGATTGAGTACAATATCCACTGGTTCACCTTCGGGCGTATGCGGCATATCTTCAACCGGCACAATCATGGAGATAACACCCTTGTTACCATGTCGACCCGCCATTTTATCACCCGGCTGAATACGACGTTTTACTGCAAGATAAACTTTAACCATTTTTAACACGCCTGGCGCTAAATCATCACCGGTGGTTAATTTTGTTTTCTTCTCTTCGTATTTTTCTTCGAAGTCGGTATGCATTTGCTTGAGCTGCTCAGCAACCGCTTCAAGCTGTGTATTCGCATCATCATTGCGTAAACGAATTTCAAACCATTTGTCACGCGCCACTTCTTCTAAATAAGCAGCAGTGATTTTTGAACCACTCTTAAGCTGATTTGGACCACCATCGGCCATTTTGCCCACTAACATGCTTTCAACACGCTGATAGAGATCGTTTTCCATAATGCGCATCTGGTCGGCCAAATCTTTTTTGATCCGAGTCAGTTCAGACTCTTCAATCGCTTTAGCTCGCGAATCTTTTTCTAGACCATCACGGGTAAACACTTGAACATCAAGAACCGTACCGGTAACACCGGATTTAACGCGCAGTGAGGTGTCTTTAACGTCAGACGCTTTTTCACCAAAAATAGCCCGCAATAGTTTTTCTTCTGGTGTCAATTGGGTTTCACCTTTAGGCGTAACCTTACCAACCAGAATATCACCCGACTTCACTTCTGCACCAATATAAACAATACCCGCTTCATCTAATTTAGATAAGGCCGACTCACCGACGTTTGGAATATCACCGGTAATTTCTTCTGAACCAAGTTTAGTATCACGCGCAACACAAGTGTGTTCTTCAATATGAATGGTTGTATAACGGTCTTCCTGAACAACGCGTTCAGAAACAAGAATCGAATCTTCAAAGTTGTAACCATTCCAAGGCATAAAGGCGATCAACATATTCTGGCCAAGCGCTAACTCGCCCATATCCGTCGATGGGCCATCGGCCATCACATCGCCCCGCGCCACAACATCACCCACTTTTACCAAGGGACGCTGATTAATACAGGTATTCTGATTGGAACGGGTGTATTTAGTCAGGTTATAAATATCAACACCCGACTCACCGGTTACGGCTTCATCATCGTTGGCAACAACCACAATACGTGAGGCATCAACTGAGTCGATTCGGCCAGCACGTTTGGCAATAACGGTTACACCGGAGTCAACCGCTACACTGCGTTCAATGCCGGTACCGACTAGCGGTTTCTGTGCAATCAACGTAGGCACGGCTTGGCGTTGCATGTTTGAGCCCATCAGGGCACGGTTAGCATCGTCGTGTTCTAGGAATGGGATCAAAGCTGCTGCAACCGATACAATCTGTTTCGGTGACACATCCATATATTGAATGTCAGCAGCGGGTGCCATGGTGAATTCATTTAAATGACGACAAGAAACCATTTCATCCGTTAAGCGTCCACGGTTATCCAGTCCGGCATTGGCTTGGGCGATAATATATTCACTTTCATCAATTGCTGTCAGATATTCGATTTCATCCGTGACCTTACCTTTTTTAACAATACGATAAGGGCTTTCTAGGAAACCATAAGAGTTAGTTCGTGCATAAACCGACAACGAGTTAATCAAACCAATGTTAGGCCCTTCAGGTGTTTCAATCGGGCAAACACGACCATAATGGGTTGGGTGTACGTCACGCACTTCAAAACCAGCACGTTCACGGGTTAAACCACCCGGCCCTAAAGCTGAGATACGGCGTTTATGCGTCACTTCTGATAATGGATTATTTTGATCCATAAACTGAGACAGTTGGCTTGAGCCAAAGAATTCTTTAACCGCTGCAGATACCGGCTTGGCATTAATCATTTCCTGAGGCATCAGGTTATCGGCTTCGGCCATGCTTAAACGTTCACGTACCGCACGCTCAACACGCACTAAACCGACGCGGAACTGGTTTTCGGCCATTTCACCTACCGAGCGAATACGTCGATTGCCTAAATGATCGATGTCATCAACGATGCCACGACCATTGCGGATATCAATTAAAGTTTTAACCACTTCAACAATATCTTCTTTTGATAAGATGCCTGCACCTTCAATTTCTTTACGGCCAATACGACGGTTGAACTTCATCCGGCCAACGGCCGATAAGTCATAACGCTCAGGAGTAAAGAACAGGTTGTTAAACAGGTTTTCTGCTGCGTCTTTCGTAGGTGGTTCACCTGGACGCATCATGCGATAAATTTCAACTTGAGCTTCAAGTTGTGTTGTTGTGATATCAATGGCTAACGTTGTTGAAATAAACGGACCTTGATCAATATCGTTCGTATATAGACAGTCAATTGATTTTAATTTTGCTTCATTTAACTGTTCAATGACTTCTTCAGTCAGTGTTGTATTCGCGGCAGCTAATAATTCACCCGTGCTTTCATCAATAATGTCACGCGCCAGTACTTTGTCTAATAGATAGTCGTCAGGCACGCTCAAAGTTTTTGCGCCCGCTTTGTCAAACTCGCGAATATGGCGAGGGGTTATTTTACGACCTTCTTCGACAACAACTTTCTTTTTGATTTTATAATCAAAAGTGGCTACTTCACCACGCAGACGCTCAGGGATAAGCGCCATTGAAACACCCTCTTTAGTAAAGTTAAAGGTGGTCGTTTCAAAAAACATTTCCAGAATTTCTTCGCTGCTATAGCCTAATGCTTTTAACAGGATCGTGGCTGGCAATTTACGGCGACGATCGATACGGCAGTAAACGCTATCTTTTGGGTCAAACTCGAAATCCAGCCATGAACCACGGTATGGGATAACACGGGCATTAAATAAGAGTTTACCTGAGGAGTGTGTTTTACCTTTATCATGATCAAAGAACACACCAGGAGAGCGATGTAATTGAGAAACAATGACACGCTCAGTACCATTAATAACAAAGGTACCATTATCCGTCATTAGCGGGATTTCACCCATGTAAACTTCCTGTTCACGGATATCTTTAATTGTTTGGGTTTTCGCTTCTTTATCGTATATTAATAAGCGTACTTTAACACGCAGTGGCGCAGAATACGTCACGCCTCGCATTTGACATTCTTTAACGTCAAAAGTGGGGGTACCCAAGCGGTAGCTCACATATTCAAGCGCTGCATTGCCTGAGTAGCTAACAATCGGGAAAACAGAACTAAAAGCAGCATGCAAACCTTTCTCTGCCAACTGATCTTTTTCAACATCTCGTTGTAAAAAACCACGGTAAGATTCAATTTGTGTTGCAAGTAAATATGGAATTTCTAAAGCGCTGCTATAACGACCAAAATTCTTACGAATACGTTTCTTCTCAGTAAATGAGTAAGCCATGGAACACCCTACGCGATAAATGTTGTTAAATTAAGCAAGCTTTATAGCTGCTTAATACTAAAAACCATTAAAAAAATACAAACAGAAGCACGCCACGAACCTATTAGAAAAAGCTAATAGGACGCAGCGTAACGTCTATTTGTATCGTTTACTGGAGTAATTTTCTTGCCGACCATTGTGATTGGCAGGATTTTTACCAGTAATTGTATCAATTTGCAAGTTATTTCTAACCTAATGCTTAAATTGTTAAGTATTAAAACTAGCTCGGGCAGCGAGAAGCCGGAGTACAAGGCGCAAGTTAAGCGAAAATGCGGAGTTTACATTAGTAAATGAGCACAAGAGCTTAGCTTGCAACGCCGTAATCAGGCTTCTCTCTGTTCGAGATTATTTAAGGTCAACTTCAGCACCAGCCTCTTCAAGCTGCTTTTTGACATCTTCAGCTTCAGCTTTCGCTGCAGCTTCTTTAATAGTTGAAGGTACGCCTTCAACCATTTCTTTCGCTTCTTTCAAGCCTAAGCCTGTGATGCCGCGAACCGCTTTGATAACAGAAATTTTGTTACTACCGAAAGAAGTCATTACAACATCAAATTCAGTCTTTTCTTCTGCTGCGCCTGCGTCACCACCAGCGGCGGCTGGAGCTGCTGCAACGGCTGCTGCTGCAGAAACGCCGAATTTTTCTTCCATTGCTTCGATTAAGTCAACAACGTCCATTACTGTCATATTGCTGATTGATTCTAAAATATCATCTTTTGAAACTGCCATGAGTTTATCTCCAATTTTCTATGTCTCAGTCTTCGACTGAATAAATAATTTAACTTCAGGTTGCTTATGCCGCGTCTTGTTTCTGATCGCGGATAGCTGCCACTGTACGAGTAAGCTTGCCTGGAACCTCGTTGAGGGTTTGAGCAAGTTTGGTAATCGGCGCTTGCATGACAGACATCAACATGCTGATCGCTTGATCTTTGGTTGGTAAACTTGCTAAACGATCAAGTTCATTTGCAGCTAATAGCTGCCCACCAATGGCCAATGCTTTGACTACCAAGGCTTCATTCTCTTTAGCAAAATCTTTTAAAACTCTTGCGGCACAACCCGGGTCTTCTTGCGAGAACGCATAGACCATGGGGCCAACAAAAGCTTCTACCATGCATTCGAATTCAGTACCTTCGACTGCACGTTTGGCAAGATTGTTTTTAATAACACGCAAATAAACGCCATTCTCACGCGCTTTCGCACGTAATTCAGTCATTTTCTCTGCTGACAAGCCATTGTATTCTGCTAATACAGCACTGTGTGCTGTGGCAGCGATTTCGGCAACGTCTGCTACAATAGCCTTTTTATCATCTAAGCTAAGTGCCACGTAAACCTCCTTCACTTTTATACGCTTAAAACTTAAGCGCTAACTAAAATATGCAACAAACCACACAGATAAAACTGTATCGCCTGTTACCCCTACGGTAAGAACCTATAGAAAATTTAGAAAAAAATTTCTTGTTGGTCACCGCCTGCGCAGGTAGAAAAGCTCTTTTACTGACTCTGAATTTAACCACTAGCTCATAAAGCTATAAATCCATTGTCTGCCTACGGTCTTTGACGGTTTCGGTCACTAAAATAGCAGCCGAAACCCAAAGTTTGTTACAACACTTAATATCGAACTAAAAACTAGATTTCAAGTGTCGCTTGATCAATCGTAATTCCAGGCCCCATTGTGCTCGAAATTGAAATCTTCTTAAAATAGTGACCTTTCGCTGAAGCCGGCTTGGCCTTTTTCAGATCCACCAGTAATACTTCCAAGTTTTGCTTTAATGCAGCCCCGTCAAAATCAACATTACCAATGCGCGCATGAATAATGCCCGCTTTATCGGTACGGAAACGAACCTGACCTGATTTTGCATTTTTAACCGCTGTTTCAACGTCTGGTGTTACCGTGCCCACTTTTGGGTTAGGCATTAAACCACGAGGGCCTAAAATCGTACCGAGCTGCCCAACAACACGCATGGCGTCAGGCGATGCAATGACAACATCAAAATCCAAGTTACCGCCTTTGATGCTTTCGGCTAAGTCGTCCATACCAATAATATCTGCACCGGCTGCTTTTGCTTTGTCTGCATTTTCGCCTTGCGTGAAGACCGCAACACGTACCGTTTTGCCCGTACCGTTTGGCAATACACTGGCACCACGAACAACTTGGTCTGATTTACGCGGGTCAACGCCAAGGTTAATTGAAACATCCACCGCTTCGGTAAATTTTGCTTTTGGTAACTCTTTTAATAAACTAAAAGCCACATCCGCTTCATACTGCTTACCCACTTCGAGTTTTTCAGCACACACTTTCGCTCTTTTTGATAACTTGGCCATTTACACGCCCTCCGTTTCAAGACCCATACTACGTGCAGTGCCTGCAATAGTACGAACGGCTGCATCCATATCGGCGGCAGTAAGATCAGGTTCTTTCATTTTTACAATTTCTTCAAGCTGAGCACGTGATACCTTGCCCACTTTGTCGCGATTCGGTACACCTGAACCTTTAGCGATGCCAGCGGCTTTTCTCAAAAGAACCGCAGCAGGAGGGGTTTTCGTTATAAAAGTAAAGCTACGGTCAGAATAAACCGTGATCACAACAGGAATAGGCAAGCCTTTTTCCACACTTTGTGTTTTTGCATTAAATGCTTTACAGAAATCCATGATGTTAACACCATGCTGACCTAAAGCAGGACCAACCGGTGGACTGGGATTCGCTTCGCCCGCTGCCACTTGCAGCTTAATATAGGCTTCTATCTTCTTTGCCATGTTTTTTCTCCTTGCGGGTGCATGCGCGTTGGTTTGGTTATTCGATTATCTATAACCAACCTCAGCTCCCCGGGGTTACAAAATAAAGTTTCAATCGCCATGGCTGGCCACTAAAACATGCTAAAACTTAACTTTTCTCTACTTGACTAAATTCAAGGTCAACCGGTGTTGAACGGCCAAAAATAGACACTTCAACACGTAAGCGGCTTTTATCATAGTCCACTTCTTCAACAACACCGTTAAAGTCATTAAATGGACCTTCGGTAATACGAACCACTTCGCCCGCTTCAAACAATACTTTCGGACGGGGTTTTTCAACACCTTCCTGAACACGATTTAGAATTGTTTCCGCTTCTTTATCGCTAATCGGTGCAGGCTTATTTGCCGTGCCACCAATAAAGCCCATCACACGAGGGACTTCTTTAACTAAATGCCAAGTTTCATCGGTAAGTTCCATTTGCACCAGAACATAACCGGGAAAAAATTTGCGCTCACTTTTGCGTTGTGTTCCACCACGCATTTCAACCACTTCTTCAGTTGGCACCATAATTTCGCCAAACTGATCTTGTACGCCAGCCAACTCAATGCGCTCTTTTAAAGCACGCAGAACATGTGCTTCAAAACCTGAATAGGCGTGTACAACATACCAACGTAATGCCACGTTTTTCTCCCTTTAGCCCTAAGTAATTAACTCGTAAGCCAACGAATAATTGAAACTAAAATCGTGTCGAACAACCATAAAACCAGCCCCATGATAATAACCATGACTATCACTATGCCAGTTGTTTGCATTGTTTCTTTCTTAGTTGGCCATACCGTTTTACGCATTTCAACCACAGCCGCTCGACCGAAGTTAACCCCGTTTGTACCCGCCTGCGTTGTAACTGCGATGCCAAAAGCAACGGCTATAATCGCCAGCAAACCGAGCACACGGAATAAAAATGCTTCGTCAGCATAATGGTAAAAACCATAAATACCCGCGACGACTAGCGCCAAAACAATTGCAAACTTTATTTTATCCATGCCGTATTTTAAACCTGTTACCAACTAATTAACCATGCCATAAAAAATGGCAGGCCAGGAGGGAATCGAACCCCCAACCTGCGGTTTTGGAGACCGCTGCTCTGCCAATTGAGCCACTGGCCTAATAACAGTTTTTTTCGAACCTCTTTAACTATATTATGTTGAGTTATTCAATAACCTTAGCAACCACACCCGCACCCACGGTACGGCCACCTTCGCGAATCGCAAAACGTAAACCGTCTTCCATTGCAATCGGTGCAATTAACGTCACGACCATTTGTACGTTGTCGCCTGGCATTACCATTTCGATGCCTTCGGGTAAATCACAGGCGCCGGTAACGTCCGTAGTTCGGAAATAGAACTGCGGACGGTAGCCATTGAAGAAAGGTGTATGTCGCCCGCCTTCGTCTTTGCCTAAGATGTACACTTCGGCTTCGAATTTGGTGTGTGGCGTGATTGAACCGGGTTTTGCGAGTACTTGACCACGTTCTACTTCTTCGCGTTTGGTGCCGCGTAACAAGATGCCAACGTTGTCGCCTGCCATGCCTTCATCAAGCAATTTACGGAACATTTCTACACCGGTACAAGTCGTCGTCGCCGTGTCTTTGATGCCGACAATTTCGAGTTCTTCGCCAACCTTAACAATGCCGCGTTCAATACGACCGGTTACAACCGTACCTCGACCTGAGATGGAGAAGACGTCTTCCACGGGCATTAAGAAGTCACCGTCTACGGCCCGTTCTGGCAGTGGGAAGTAGTCGTCCATTGCTGCAACGAGTTTTTCGATAGATGGAACGCCTATATCAGAGGTGTCGCCTTCAAGTGCTTTTAGGGCTGAACCGATAATAACCGGGGTGTCGTCGCCGGGAAAGTCGTAGGAGTCGAGTAATTCTCGAATTTCCATTTCGACCAGTTCTAATAACTCGTCGTCGTCAACCATGTCGGCTTTATTCATGTAAACAATAATGAATGGGACGCCTACCTGACGGGATAACAGGATGTGTTCACGCGTTTGGGGCATGGGGCCATCCGCTGCACTACAAACTAAAATAGCGCCGTCCATTTGGGCCGCTCCGGTGATCATGTTTTTAACGTAATCGGCGTGTCCTGGACAATCGACGTGTGCATAGTGACGGTTGTCGCTTTCATATTCAACGTGGGCGGTGGCAATGGTGATGCCGCGTTCGCGTTCTTCTGGTGCGCTGTCAATGTTTGCGTAGTCTTTGAATTCGCCACCGTGCTTTTCTGCCATTACTTTTGTAATCGCCGCTGTTAAGGTGGTTTTCCCATGATCGACGTGACCAATTGTTCCCACGTTAACATGGGGTTTAGTTCGTTCAAATTTTTCCTTTGACACCGTTTTGCCCTCTACTCTATATATTAATAATTAAACGTTAAGATACTGCTATAAAACTTACTTCTAAAACCAACCAGATTTAAAAACTGGAGTGCTTACTTTAAACTTCCATTCACACCAGTAAAAACTGGAGCTCATAACCGGATTTGAACCGGTGACCTCTTCCTTACCAAGGAAGTGCTCTACCGACTGAGCTATATGAGCCAAAACATCTAACAGGGCCAACATAGCTAAACATTCTCTAGCAGCCACAAGCATAATTTGGAGCGGGTGAAGGGATTCGAACCCTCATTATCAGCTTGGAAGGCTGAGGCTCTAGCCATTGAACTACACCCGCAGATCCTGCCTTTTCGCTACGATTTCACGCAGCGCTAAATTCTTAATTCACCATGCTTAATGCACAGCGCGCTCTACTTAAAAGTAAGAGCCTTATCCACTCAATTCATTCCAAATCTTCACAACAGTGAAAATGGTGGAGGGGGGAGGATTCGAACCTCCGAAGGCGGAGCCGTCAGATTTACAGTCTGATCCCTTTGGCCACTCGGGAACCCCTCCTCGAATGAAGCCGCACATTCTCGTTTAGCAAGCTGGTCTGTGTCAATATAAATGTTGAATTATTCTTCATTATTGAGCTAAAAATGACAAATTTTTTCCATTCAGTGCTAAATCTGGCCTGAATTTTGCCAATAGCGGATTTTGCACATTTATTCAGTCACTTAAATTTAAGGTTTCATCTTCGTTTGCCGATATAAAAGCATGCATTAAAACAAATAAAGGCCAGTACAAACAGGCAACTTTGAGCACAGCAAACAGCAGTATTAACGAGCAAAATAAAGATACCAACCTAATGACAAAAATACTATTGGATAATGTTGAAATCGACATGGAACTCGATGCCGATGTGGTGGACAGGCAAGGACGTGTATTATTGAAAGCGGGTGTCATATTAAACAAAAAACATTTACGTGTTTTTAATACTTGGGGGATACTCGAGGTCGAAATTAAAGGCGATATCGAAGCCGAAGAAATAAAAAAACATTACCCAGCCGAACTCATTGAAGAAGCCAGCCAGCTTGCAAAAATTTACTTTCAACACAATGACCTGAACCACCCGGTTATTAAAAATCTTTTTGATTACTGGCAAAAGCAGTATATGGATAGCAAGGTGAGTTAACCATGGCACGCAGTGCGGAACATATTATTAAGGGAACGCTGCAAGTTGCAAGTTTACCCACAATCTATATCAAAATAGATGAAGCATTAAACAGTGCCAACTGCAGTAACCAATACCTCGTTGATATATTAAGCGAAGACACTGCACTTTCTGCGCGTTTGTTACGCCTTGCAAACAGCGCGATGTTTAATTTTCCCAATAAAATTGTTTCGGTTTCACAAGCCATCACCATCATAGGAACGCAACAATTACGCGCACTGGTTTTAGCCAGCTCTGTAATGAAACTGTTTAAAGATATCCCCGAAGAGCTTATTAATATGGAAATGTTCTGGCGCCACAGCATTGCCTGTGCAGTGAGTGCCCGTATTATTGCTTCACTACGACGTGCAGCCAATGTTGAATATTTTTTTCTGGCTGGACTGTTACATGATATTGGTCGGCTTATTATGTTCAAAGAAGTCCCAGCCGAAATAAGCAAAGCAATATTGCAGGCAAAACAAACGCAACAACTGTTATTTAAAGTAGAGAAGGAAATTCTCGGTTTTGACCACGCAAAATTAGGCGGCATGCTACTAAAAGAATGGAAGCTTCCTGCGCAACTCATCGACTCCACCGCATTTCACCACAACCCCAAACGCAGCGCAGACTTCAAAGACGAAGTCGCCGTCATTCATGTTGCAGACATTATTGCCAACAGTCTGCAATTAGGCAGCAGTGGTGAGCACTTAGTGCCAACTCTGGATAATCAGGCATGGGATTGCATTGGCTTACCTGATTCCATTATTAACACCGTTATTGACGAGCTCCATAAACAATATACGATTGCTGTTGAGTTCGTTCTCGGAGCCGACAGCCCAGATGAAGAAATAGCCAAATCGGGGGCCGCATGAGTTCATCTGATACCACTGACAATAGCCAGTACATGGCAAAAATGTACAGCCAACTGATCGATGCGCTGCACACCATTGCAACACCGGATGATGTACTGCTGCAATTTGATGGTGAACCCGACACAACCATGATTCTTGACGCAGTCTGGTTACGCATACGAAAAATTATGTCGCTGAATGAAATGGGTTTTTTATTACTGGATGACGATGGTTTGGATTTTAATTTAACCTATTACCAACCCGCTCAGTCGTTTAACCACATTAACCAAGTTTCCAATGCAGCAATAAAAGAAGGCACCTTTGCCTGGGCTTTAAATCAGAATCGCGCCGTTGTTTTGCATGGCGACAAAGACAACCTGTCACGTCTGTTCCATGTGGTCGCCATCCACGGCAAAGTGATTGGCATGTTTATAGCAACCTTTGATTTTAATACAGACAGCATTAACGAAACAACGCTCGGTCTGCTGTCCATTATTCTTTTAAACTGTGCCAATACAATCGAAGCATCGACACTTAATATGAAGGTAAGGGAACAAAACGAAGTACTTGAAACAAAAATTGAAGAGCGTACCCGCCAGCTCGCTATCGAAAAAACACGAGCCGAAGCCGCCTCCATCGCCAAGAGTAATTTCCTTGCCACCATGAGCCATGAAATACGCACACCAATGAATGGTGTACTAGGAATGGCTCAAGTAATGACCACAACCAAATTAACCGAAGAACAGCACCTTTACCTTAACACCATTTTGGACTCAGGAAACTCGCTGCTAGTTGTGATTAATGACATTCTTGATTTTTCCAAAATTGAAGCGGGTAAAATGGAGTTGGAAAACAGCCCATTTAATCTAAATAAAATAATAACGGATATTATTAGTTTATTTAGAAGCAAGGCCAGTGAAAAAAATATTCAGCTCATCGCTAACATTGAAGAGAACTGCCCGACTGATTTAATGGGCGACAGTTTAAGAATAAAGCAGGTTTTGCAAAATCTGGTAAGCAATGCCATTAAGTTTACCGAACAAGGTTCAATTAAGATTAATATTTCAGGTTCAGTCATAAACGGGGATTCGGCAAGTTTAATGATTAACATTGTCGACACAGGTATCGGCATTGCCCCGAGTGCACAGGAAAAATTATTCTCGGATTTCACTCAGGTTGACTCTTCCACAACCCGAAAATATGGAGGTACCGGGCTTGGACTGGCAATATGTAAACAATTTATAACGCTGATGCAGGGTGAGATTGGTGTTAAAAGCCTACCTGACCAGGGTGCAACATTCTGGTTTACTCTAAATCTAAACCTGAACAAACATATTCAAGATCATACATCGACAGATAAAATCGAGTTCACAAACCAACTTGTACCATTGCAAGGTAACGTCCTGTTGGTAGAAGATAATCATGTTAACCAACTCGTTGCAAAAGCCATACTGGAAAAATTTGGCCTAACACCTGACATTGCCAATGATGGGTTGCAAGCAGTGCAGAAATTTTCAAACAACTCTTATGATTTAATATTAATGGATTGCCAAATGCCGGTGCTCGATGGCTTCGAAGCAACCCGACAAATAAGAAAGAATGAGCTTGAAAATAAAGTTAACCAAACTACCCCCATTGTTGCATTAACGGCTAACGCGCACGACAAAGATAGGGGGCGCTGTATCGCCGCAGGTATGGATGATTATTTGCAAAAACCCATTATAAAAGATGTCCTTTATAATGTTCTCGCGCAATATTTAAAGCAACAAACAACCAATAAACAGCAACAAAGTTAAGGCTGAAATTACGAGGAACAACCAATGCCTGAAAGTAATGCAATTGACAGTAACACTATCGCATCACTCAAAGAAATTATGGGCGATGCCTTTAGCATGCTCATCAACACCTTTACCGATGACACCGGCAAATTAATTCACTCTCTAACAGAATTACAGCAACAGAATGACTTAGACGTTTTTACCCGCAATGCACATTCAATAAAGTCCAGTAGTGCCAATGTTGGAGCATTACAGCTGTCGGCAATTGCGGCCGTTCTAGAAGCACGGGGGAAAAATGGGGATATTTCAAATACATCCGCATTAATTGAAAAACTAAGCACAGAGTTTTCTCATGCTTGTGATGAGCTTAACGCTTTAAATTAGTCGTTTTATTTAATCAAAGCAGTCGCCACCACGGCATTTGCGCGCTGGGCTTTGCATGCGAATAATCGCCTGCGCCACTATCGGGAAGCGTTTTTCTTTTAGACAATTTTGTTTTACAAAACTGTCACTGCTAAAACTATCAATCGTTTCAATAATCAAGAGGTCAACCACCGGCACGATCAATTTCATACAGTAAGTAATTCGAATCTTTAATAAATTGACATCTTGTATCTTTAATCCTGCAACCATTTCAGTTCTAAACGATAAATTATCATTAGGGATCTCACCGCCCTGGTTCTGGTAAATTTGAAATGCCCTGTCAGTTGGGTTTAATAGCTCAAACTTTACAAAACCATTGGCAACCTCCTTGCGCGCAATCTCCCTTGCTAACAATACCTTTTTTGCCAGTTCGTCATCGCTATTATCAGTCGTCGCAAAACGAGCAAACAACGGGGTGATCCCTCGGGTAAATCCATTTCTAACCGCAGTGATACTTGCATTTTCCAACGAGCCTGCCCGCACAGCCTCAAAAGTGGCATAATTTAAAGTGGTTTTAGTTTGATAAATAAAAACAAACTGAATAGCACCCATAATAAGCAGCAGCATCACGGGCATGATAACCAGAAATTCGGTCATACTCTGGCCAGACTGCCGTCTCATTCTTTTTTAGCCTCCGGCATGTTTTGCGTATCCATTTTTACCTTGGTTGTCGCTTTACTGTTTGCACGACGCTGCTCTAATATTTTAATTAATGCATCTGTAGTTTGCTTCACCTGTGCATATAGCGGAAAACTTTCTTTTATATTCTTTAACATTTCCAGATACAGGGCGGTCGTTTGCTTTAAAGAAATAAGCCCAAGATTATGCCAGGCTTTACCGTACGCCGGCTGCCTTACAACGGCTTCACGGTAGGCAGTAATGGCTTTTTCAGGCTTGTTTGTATACGCATAAATATTACCAAGGCGAAACCATATTTCGGCAACATTCGGTGACTGTGAAATAAGGTAGCTGTACTTTTGTTCCGCTAGAGCCCAGTTTTTATCCTGATAGGCTTTAGCCGCCTGCTTTCCGATAGCAAGAACATCCGGTTGTACTGGCACAGCGGCACAGGCCGTTAAGCTTAAAACAACCACACTTAAAAAAATAAGTCGGCTATTATTGAGTATTTTGCACTTTTTCATATTTTATTATTTTTCACTGTTATTTTAATGACTGTTTAGCTATTCATTCCAAACCAGACGCATCCCCGGTGTTATCTGCAAGTAAGCCGCCTGCCCGGCAAGCAACTCCAGACTCACGATTGCACTAGAACAAACTGCAAATCGCATCGGTCGTAAATTTTCCGCTATTTTTTTTACTCGCCCATCACTGTCCAGAAAAATAATATCCAGTTTGTAGCGCATACCCATGGTATGAACCGATGGGCAAGGTTCTAACCAAAAGCCTTCATTTATATCCAATGCTTTTCGTGCCAGCAAGCCACGCGCCCGTTCCCAGGCATTATTGGCCTTAAACACCTTGCTAATAATACAACGCTGAGTACCAGCATCAAAAACCTGACCTGTCAGCATGTATCCACTACAGTAAACCTTCGCCCATAAATTTCATAAAAATCGGAAAGCCCAGAACAATAAACGTGACTGGAAAAATAAACATAATCAAGGGCGCAATCAACTTAACCGGTGCTTCCATTGCCATTTTTTCTGCGCGTTGAAAACGTTCATTACGGCGTTGCTCTGACTGCACTTTTAAGGTCTTTTTCATGCTCGAACCTAAACGTTCGGCGGTAATAATGGCACGGATAAAAATCGTCACATCTTTAATACCTAAACGGTCGGACATTCGTTGCAAAGCATCCGCTCGACTAAAACCTGCACGAACATCGCGCATTACTATTGAAAATTCATTGTATAATGCACCTTTAGGCACTTTATCCATTGCCTGCGTCAGCGCGCCGGTAAAATTTAAACCGGCCTCAACCGACATACTAATAAAATCCAGAAATACCGGCAGAGCACGAATAACCTCTTTTTCTCTTTTCTTGCGCGTGTCATTCAACCAAATCTCAGGGAAATAATAACCAAAAGCCAAACCAAGCAGTGGCCAGATAATATTATGATCCTGTAATAAATCCATTACCAGAATAGCGGCGAACATCTGGAACAACGCGCTTACAATACGCACACCGATAAATTCCTCTGCATTCATTAAATAACCAACACCGGTTTTTTGTAAACGCGCATCGAGTTTACTTAAACTTTCAACCGAATAGTTACTGCCAATATAGTAGGCAAATATTCGAACTAATGGCCAGCATAGTTTTAACCAAGTTGGCAGGGGATCCATAAATTCGCGCTGTTCTTCAGGGATCACGCTATTAAAAACATAACCCGCTATCATCAACGTAAGTAAACTACCTGCAACTGCAAAACCCGTTGAATATAAAAATAATGTTTCCATAATTGACATATCGGTTACCTAAACATCGATCGAAGTTATTTTTTGAATCGTCATATAACCAAGAAACTCCATGACGACAATAACAGCCAGCGTGCCCCAACCAATTGGAGTTGTAAATAATTTTGACATCGCTTCTGGTTCAATTTGCATTAGCACTACACCCAATAAAATAGGCAAGCCCGTCATTACTTTACCCTGTAAACGCCCTTGCGAGGTTAAGCTTTCAATTTTACCTTCCATTGTCGCTTTGCGGCGCAAGGTTTGCGCCAGTGTTTCCATCACTTCAATTAAATTACCACCCACTTCTCTGGATATTTTTATTGCTGAAACAATAACAATAAAATCTGGAATGGGAAGCCGCTTTTCCATATTAGACAAACCTGTTTCCATGTCGACACCTATCCGTGTTTGGCGCATTAATAGCTCAAACTCTTGGTTTAAAGGCTGCGGCTGTTCCGTCACCAAACTTTCAAATGCCATAGGCAAACTGGCACCAGACTGTAAGCTACTGGCTATCGCTAATAATGCTTCCGGAAGTTGCTGCTCGAATTTTTTAAAGCGTCTTTTCCGTATGGCCTTATATATCCACCAGGGCAAAGCCAACATGCCCAGCGCCACCGCAATCACAATAATCCAGTTATGCGACAACAACCATGCAAACACAGAAAAAATAACAATACTAAAAATATTTAGCAAAAATAAACGCTGCGGGTCAACATACATAAACATATCACCTAGGCTATTCGTCGTACTTTCACTGAAAGTCGTCTGATACTCCTCCCAGAATTTACCAAAGGCCTTTAACCCTAACCACGCGAGAATCCCTGCCGCAACCGCTAGCAAAATAATCGCACTGTAAAATAGAATGTTATCCATTTTTATTAACCTATATTGTTAAATATACTCATATCAACATTTAAACCACGTTTACGCATTTGTTCATAAAATTCCGGTACCTGACCAGTTGCAACAAAACGTCCTTTTAGTTTACCGTCTTCGTCATAGCCTTCCTGCTCGTAACGGAAAATATCCTGCATTTGAATAATACCCGTTTCCATGCCGGTGATTTCAGTAATGTAGGTGATTTTTCTGCTGCCATCAGGGAAACGATTCTGTTGCACAATAATATTAATCGCTGATGCAATTTGTTCGCGAATGGCCTGGATGGGTAAATCCATACCCGCCATTAATACCATTACTTCCATCCGCGACAACATGTCGCGTGGTGTATTCGCATGCGCGGTTGTTAAAGAACCTTCGTGACCGGTGTTCATGGCCTGCAGCATATCAAGTGCTTCTGCACCACGACACTCCCCCACCACAATTCTGTCCGGACGCATACGTAAACAGTTTTTTACCAAGTCACGAATGGTCACCTGACCTGTGCCTTCAATATTCGGTGGACGAGCTTCTAAGGTAACCAGATGCGGTTGTTGAAGTTGCAATTCGGCCGCATCTTCCACGGTAATAACCCGCTCGCCTTTCGGAATATAATTGGACAACACGTTTAATAACGTTGTTTTACCTGAACCCGTACCACCAGAAATAATGACGTTCTGTTTATTGACCACCACGGTTTTAAGAAAGGCCATCATCTCTGAACTTATCGCACCAAAATCAACAATATCTTGATCGGATAATTTTTTGCTTGAGAATTTACGAATTGTAATACAGGGGCCACGCAATGCGAGCGGTGGGATAATTGCGTTTACCCGCGAACCGTCTTTTAATCGTGCATCCACCATCGGCGAGCTTTCATCAATGCGTCGGCCTAAGGGTGAAATAATACGTTCGATGGTTGACATCACCGCGTCATGGTCACTGTAAATAACATCGGTATGTTGCAACTTACCATTGCGCTCAACATAGATATCATCAAAGGCATTGACCATGACTTCGGTTATCGTTTCATCTGCCAGTAATTCTTCCAAAGCACCTAGGCCAATGGTTTCGTTAAGCACGTCTTTTGCCAACACATCACGTTTAACATGTACCGGTAAACCTTCATCAATATCATCAATGATTTCATTGATCATTTTACTGACTCTGTCGCGCAATTCTGCATCGCTCCAGTTGCCAATGTCCGTGCGTTGCAAGTCCATAATACTGAGTAATTCCTGGTGTACATGGCTACGCCACATCAGTAATTCATTACGCAGAATTTGTTTAACGTCACGCAATTCCTGCGTACTATTAACGTCGCTCTGTTCTAACTTTCGACGTTTTTTATCCTGCTCATCGTATTCTGATGAATCAAAGCGAAGTTGGTAATTGGCAATACTGACAACATCACCGTCAACTAACGGGCCATAGCGCTCAGTTATTTTTTTATCATTAACATAAGTACCGGCACCTTCACTTTTATCTTCGATAAACAGGCCATCTTTTTGCTGCTGAATCTCAGCGTGCACGGCGGCAATACTCCAGCCGCGAAGATGAACAAGATTGTCTCGGTTCTTACCGATACGGCAATGATTAAGTACGCAACGTAAATCAGCAACTTCAACGTCCTTGTTTGTTTTTACACTAATATTAAACATTTAATTCACCTTATTCCAAAAGATCAGAATTAGCAGAGCCTTCTTTCATCCACTCACCTAAATCAGATGCTTTAACAAAGCGTTTAATTAATTTCTCGCGTTGTGCAATAGCATTTGCATTTTCTTTGGAATTGGCGTCAAAAATAGTGGGCGTTACAAAAATAACCAACTCCGTTTTCTTATCCCTTGTTTTGGTGTTTTTGAACAGTGAACCAATTAACGGAATTGAACTTAAATATTTTACCTTGGTTGTATCTTTGCCTAACTCGGAACTCAGCAAACCCGAAATCACTACTGTTTCACCATTTTTCATGCTTAAGTCAGCTTGTGCCTTACGGGTAATAAAGCCAGGAGTGCCATTCAAGGCAACCGAAGGATCGGGCGCACTTAATTCCGTTTCAACCCGCGCCGTAATATTACCCAAATCATCCGCCACCGGTTTAATTTTTAATTTAATACCGTATTCTTTAAAGGTAATCGTTTGTCCATTTTGGCTGGACGTCACCAGCGGCACTTCACCACCGGCCAGGAACTCGGCCTCGCCACCACTACGTGCCGTTAACGTTGGTGAAGCAAGAATAAGCGCATCACCGTTACTCACCAATAAATTAATTCGAGATGTCATTGCCGTTGCAATACCAAAGAAACCAAACGTTTTACCCAATAATCCGGCAGGAACAGAAGAGGCCAAATCGTCTTTAACTGGATACGCTGCACTCGGTGTTGCTACTGCACCCCAGGCAGGGCCAGGGATATTTGTTTGCCAGTTAATACCCACTTCTTCCAATGCGCTGCTACTAAAGTCGGTTATTTGTAGCTTCATATGTATCATCTTGTCGTGGAAACTGGCCGTTGTTTCACGTGCAAGCATAATAATATTAGGGTAATACTTTGCAATCACTTTTAACTTAGCGGCATCGGCAGGCCCCACATCACCATCAATCACCGTACGCCCACCAACAGAACGAACCGAAACGCCGGAAACATCACGTAATAGTGATTTAATTTCATTGGAAGCGGTTAACGGATTAGACGCGGATATCTGAATAATTAAATCACGCTCCCAACCTTTCTTACCCCAGATGTGAATTATCGTTTCGCCTTTTTTCTCGGCTAAAATAATAAGCTGGCCTTTTTTTGTTATCGACGTACTGAGAAGTTTGCCATTACCCACTGCAACCCTATCGACCTCACCAATTTTTAGTACTTTTACTTGCCCTTGATACAGACTTAAAAATTTGCTTTTCAGCATCCTGGTTTTTGCATCCACAGCCGGCATAAAACTAACCTGACCTACGCTTAATAAAACTAACAGTATAATGACTCGTTTCATGAGATTATCTCTTTATTATTTAATTTAACTTTTCACAATTGATTCAACAAAATATTCTATAATCTTTATTCAATTGGCACTTTTGTAACAACAGCAACGCCGTCTTTGCTGTTGCCCCCCACTAAATATTCAACCAGCCAGACAGGTGCAGACACACCGCCAGATGCTGACTCAGTTGAGAACTTACTGGCAAGTTCGGGTGTAACGGCTTCTTCAGATACCGAACCTAGCGGCTTACCATCATGCCCGACAACCGAACCATCAGCATTCACTTTGCCAATCACTTCACCTTTTTCATTCACAACCTGACCATTCACAACACGGCCGATGATATTGCCATCTTTGTCACGAACTACTTTCACTTTATCGACAACTTGCTCAGAAACGGTGCCAAGAGGCTCGCCAGTGTTACTCACTACAGTTCCATCCTCATTTACCTTACCAATCACTTCGCCTTTGTCATTCACAACCTTGCCATTCACAATTTTCCCGATAACATTACCGTCTTTATCACGAACGACCTGCTCTGTAATAACAGGTTCGTCTGACGCAGTACCGATAATTTCACCTGAGTTACTCACAACGGTTCCATCGGAATTAACTTTACCGATAACATTACCGTTCTCGTCAACCACTTTACCGTCAACAACTCTACCAATAATTTTTCCGGAAGCATCTCTCACTACTTTGGTCTTCTTCTCAACTTCCTGAGTAAGACGCTGAGCGTACGACAAAATTTCGGTTGGCCGTATACTGGTAAAAACAAAACCTTCATCGCTGCGGTTTCTTAACGCCGCCGATATTCGACCTGCTGTATTCGCGGCAAACAATAATGCGGTTTGTTGCGGCGTTAAATTCATGGTTAAGGTGTTATAACCACGACCTCGATTGCCATAAGATACAGCCATCGTTGCCTGAACTTTTGCTTCCAACTGTCGGCCGGTTGCTAGCACTTCAATATTTTGCAATAAAGGGAAAACCACATCGCCATCACCGGTACCACCAACCAATTTTGATGGCAGGGTAATATAAAGGTCTACGTGGTTACCTGGTTCAACCATGCCATCAATGGATGTCAGTTGATCAATCGGAATCGTCACGGCTCGCTGCCCTGTTTTTAACACATCAGAAAAATCACGACGCTGATCACCCGTTACGTGACTCCATAATAACGCCCGCCCCTGCGATAAAGGTTCCAGTAAACGACGGCCTTTAATTAAACTGAATTTACTGGGTGGCACAACCTGTTGATGCACATACATACTCGGTATTCTGCGTACGGCCAAATTGGTTTTGTTAAGTATCGCGCCACGGCTCAAATTGGCTCGGGCAACAACAACGCTCACCATTTTTTCGCTGGTCTGTTGATACGCTTCTTTAAGTGCGGCTTCTCTAATCTGCAAATATTTTATCGCTAAAAATGCAGCCAATACAGCCAGGCCAATAGCAATTAACAGTAATCGCAATGGGCGATTAGCACGAAGAACAGCAACAGCGGATTTTATTTTATTTGGTTTGCTCATATCAGTATCTTCTTTAATTTAATGTTTGTTGTTAATTTATTTTTAATTTAAGGTGTTGCATCATTTTCATCCGGTAATTCTGCAATAGAAATAGCATACGAATAACCTTCCTGCGAGCCTTTCATTGCATCACGCATTGATTGCATTACGTCGTCTTGCCCGGTGTAATATAACGCTGCAATAATGGCGGCAACAATCACCACATACTCCACCATTGCCTGACCTCTTTGTTTTTCTTTATTCCATCGACTCTTCATTACACTGACCTCTGCATCACGCTGGATACGCTAACTCACCTTAGTTAAACCAGCTTTTTTTCTTCACTTCATTCACTAAAATACTGCTATCACCACTGGATGACCGAATAACAACACTGGTTTCATCTTCATCTCTTTTGAATACCAAAACATGTGCTGAATCACCCACGGTTTTATTTGTTACCTGAGTCCATTTTTCCTTTTTAAAATAACGCTGATAATATTCAGCATTTTTTTCTGCTGGATAATTGTTAACGATAAGCAGCGTTCTTGCCTTATTATATTTATCGACTGTTTCCACATCATTAATAACCGCCGAGCCCTGCAACACGGGGAAATTGGGTGTTGTTCGGATATCGCCTTCATTTAAATTCATAATGTTAATTCGCCCCCGAGTAGCAACATCATGTTCAGCTAACTCACTGGGCTTAGCCTGCACGGTGACAAAATATTTACCCTGTAAACGGCTTATTTGTTGCCATCCGTTATACTCATCTTCAACAAAGCCATCCGCCCATCGACTGCGGTAATAGCCAAGCACCTGCCTAACAGTTAAACGAGTGGAAAAATTAACCACCTTCAATGGCACCCCATTCATAAATATTTTTTCAGCTAGCGGTGGTTTTTCTTTAGCCTGTGGTGGTAACAAAACATTGGGCCAACCCGCAAAGACTGGCATTACCATAAATAATAATCCGCTATAAAAAATAAATGTTATAAATAGCTTATTATTCAAAGGAGCACACTCCAGCCGGACACGCAGGGATGATGGAACTGTCGGTTACCGGATCGGTATCAACAAAACCAAAAATTAAACTGTCAGCTCCCAGCTCAGGTGCAATAGACACACCCAATACTTTATAACTGAAAATATCCTGCGCCGGTTTAAATAGTGGACGTACTCTAGCAAAAGGCACAAAACTGTCTGCCCATTTTGCAAATTGGGTATCCTGCTTCCTTTTACCTTCGTTACCGGCCGCTGACCAGCTGTCGGTTAAAATGGCGGCATGACTCTCTATTTCAAGATTCAAATTATCAAATACACTTAAATAAGGAATATTATTCACCGCCACTTTAACTTCAGGCCGATAATATCCTTCAAAATGAAATTTACTGACAATATCAAATAGAGGACTGTTCGGAACAGGGATAGGTCGACTGCCTGTTAGAGCTTCTGCACCGTCATTAAACCACTCAAGTCCATCAATAAGTTTATCGCCAATATAGTTAGCAGGAATATCAATGATGTTTGTTAATATATTAAAAGCCTGATAGCTCATTGAAGGCACGGCCTCATCGCCATTCGGAATTTTAACGCTAATCGCATCACCGTCTACCAGTTGGCGACCGGCATTATCCTTCCATAACAGGTTCACCTCATCACTACCCAGGCCAGCCGAGTCCGATGCGCTCACGAGTTTGTCGGTATCACCAAATACACGACTAATGGTTTCTTTTTCTAATATAAAAGTAGATTTAACGGCGGCAGTTGAAGTGTACTTCGGTGCTTCCTCAAACCACACAGTACGTTCCCAAGCCATGTAACGTGCCGCCTGTACCGAGGTATGCTTCATGTCGATATACTTACCCAGCAGTGGAACAAGAATAAATAATGGCACCAGCAAAAATACCGCAGTGACATTAAATTCGGCAATCGCCTGACCTTGTTGCTGTCGGGTTAATATCATCATTATCTCGCGAACTGCTTTAAACGAATTAACTCGCTGTCGGGTTTAACACCACTGCTATCGGGGTCCGGATCAACGTATTTTAGTTCTGAGCGCATCGCCGAACCGCCACCCGATAGTGTTTGTGTAACCACGGACCATTTTCGAATATTGTCATCCACCGGCTGTAATCGAACCTGCCAGTAAGGGCTAAAGGTGCTGCCCTTCTCATTCGGCGCATCGGGATTTTTAAAATAAACCCGTGCGGCTGCAAGCGCAAAAATAGCGCCGTCCTGCTGATTATTAGTATTAGGTATCAACAAGGCATTAAAGCGGTTTCCCATGCTATTAATTTGACTTCTTAATGCACTCGAGAAACGATCAACTTGTTGATTCAAAAAATTACTGCCGATGCCACCGGGTAATTGTGAATTATCCCGAAATTGAGAACGGTACGAATCAACAATTTCATTGATATACGTTGCAACGGCCCCACCGGGATCACCTTCATTGGTACCATTGCCTCCTGCCAATTTTGTTTTTACATCAAAATTACCTGCCGTTAATTTTTTATTCGAATAGTCAATGCGATCACTGGTACGTAACTCATTAGCATCTTTGCGTACGCTTACCAAAAACAGGGGCGCTTTAGTGACGCCGGGATAACGTTCAGGATCAATGTCGGTATAAAAAGGCAAACCGGTATATTTCCCAAGGGGTTCTTGACGCCCTCCTAAAGGAAAAGGAGCTGTTGCCTCAAAAGCTGACAAGAAACGATAGGGAGCAGCTCGGAAGTTAACCGCATCACCGTATAATCCGGTTGGCTGTCGGGGATTGGCCCATTTCCATATTCGTGGACCCAGTATCGCCCTCGAGTTTTCAGCCGTCTCATGTGAAGCCCCCCCCAAAGGAAGCCCAAGCTCACTCCCTTCATTTAATTTCCAACGTGCCGCACAATAAACACCTCGGCTCGGTGACCACCACCAAATAATACATACATCGAATTTAATCCTGAATTTAGTTGATAAACCCACTGTATCCAGCGTAGTCCAGTCATAAAAGTCTGTTCGACGCCGAACATTAAAGCGTAATGCACTACCACCGCGAATATCAAAACCAAAGTCGATACTGGCCTCGCCACCAGGCAAAGGTATTCTAAGCGTAGGCGATCTTAAATCACCACGGTAACGGTCTTTAGTCCAAGGGTCTCTTGAATCATTAACAAAGGCAGCAAAACGCCGAGTTGCCTCTTTTCTTTTCTTTTTTTGCTTCCGGTTTGACGTAAAAGGATTAGGGCCATTTAAAAACCGCACCTGTTGTTCGGTTGCACTGGCCAGTGCAGCCAGTGCACCAAAGTTAGACAGTGTTGCCCCTTTCGCATTGGCATCAATAATCTTTGGTAATATTTCAATCTGGGATTTTTGAGTTGCGACACGCATAATGGTCTGATGTGTCTGGTAGACTGTTTGCAAAACTGGGGTCATCTTCAAGGCCACAGTCCCTAATTTAGACATTATCTTGCCTACAGGCTGCGCGATAAAGCGGTGATAGAGTCGCATAGTGCCTTGCAAAAAACCCGCAAAAATACTACCGACATAAGGCAAGGCTCGAATAGCGATAATACCGATCGACCGACCGGATGCCCCCATCGCATACTTCTGGCTCCAAGATCTAAAGGCCGAGAACTGGCCAATTGAAACCTGATTGGCTATCATCGCTCGGTTTGTATAAGCCATAAAATTAAGCTCACGAGCGGTTAAAAGCGCCGCGCTGTAGGCTGCTGCATCAGCCGCATTTTGCACTTCCATTTTATGGCGGGTTAGCTGCCCGGTGTTAAACAAAGTAACCAAACCAATTAAAATCACCACAATAAAGACCAACGCAAATACCATGGTTTGGCCATGTTGCTGTTGAATTCCCCGCATTGTGTATGTAAGTACTGGCATTATTTTTACTTTTTTTAAGACAAAATAATCCTTATTGCCACTTAATAAAAAATTAAGTGGTCTATGAAAAAAAAGAAATTAATTTAATTTTTATGCAGCAACGGCTGCTTATTATTTTTATTTATTCTGACCGGTATAATCGCCTAAACCGCCTTTGTCACCCGATGCTTTGCCTGCAGCACTTTCTGCCGCTGTTTTTGCGGCAGTTTGTGCAGTCTTACCATCCGCACCACTCAGTTCCAGAGCCATACCCGATACCTGATTTTTTACTGTTTTACCGAACAATGAGTAAACCGCAATCGCCGCAATCGCAATCAGTGCAACAATAATGATGTATTCCGTCATACCCTGGCCCAACTGCTTTAAACGACTTTTATTTTTTAAGCGACCCTTTATCATGAAAATACTCCTAAAATATTGATTTAGAACAACCAAACGGCTGTTTTGATTATTTCTTTATCCAGAGTGTAGGGGATTAACTATAAAATGCCAACTAGCCAAAAGTATGAATTTGCAAAAAATCCTCTCTTTACAGTCTAAATAATATACACTATCATTAGCTTACGTGCAGGAAAAAACAATATTTAACAATAACTTATGCGAATTTTGTCCATAAATGAAAACCTACATTATAGATAACCATCCCCTGTTTATGGACTCGCTTGCGCAGTTGGTATCGCTATTTCAGCAGGACAACACTATATATAAGTATATCCAAACACTGGATGCCATTGAGGCATTGGACAAAACCAGCCTGCCGAGCCTTATTTTTATTAATATCAGCATGCCGAAGCTGGATGGGCTTGGTTTTTTAAAGGTACTGCAAAAACGCCAAATTCTGACTCCCGTCATTATGTTGTCCGATAATGATGATATTAAAACAATGAAGAAGGCGCTGGCCTTTGATATTGCCGGCTTTATCCCCAAAACCCATAGCCATGCGCAAATACAACATGCGTTGAACCAGATATTTAATGGCAATACCTATATCCCTGAAACCGTTGAATTGCGACTATCTCGTATAAAAGATCTCACGACAGGTCGAATTCAAATGGATTCCAGCATTAATGCGCTCGGGGTTACTCGCAGGCAGCGTGAAGTGCTCAAACTGGCCGCGCAAGGACATGCCAATAAATCCATTGCGCTAATGATGAATATTAGTGAGCACACGGTTAAGTCCCATCTTGCTGCCATGTTCCAGCTTTTGCATGCAAAAAGTCGGGCAGAATGTGTCCAGCGCGCTTACCAGACGGGACTGATTGCTCCCCCTGATAATAATTCAATATAAATCAAATAGTTAAGCGACAATATAATAACAATAAGTTTTTTAAGGCTAAGCGTGTCTTTTTCAGCTAAAATCTAGCCCAGTAAACTGTTAAGCAGTTCACAGTTTCTCCCGAATTGAAGACACTGCAAAGCAAATAGACTACATTAAACATTATGGCTAAATCACAAACAGCACGTTCAATCGTTGATAGTGCTCTCAACCTGCCCTCCCAAAAACGCAATGCCTTTGTAGAAGATGCCTGCGAGGGCGATACCCATCTTAAACAAGATGTGCTGGTTTTATTGTCACAGTCAGATAATCAAATCCCTACCGATGCGGCCGAAAATGCAAAATCGATGATTGGTGAGCAAGTCGGCCCATACAAAATAGAAGGTATTATTGGCGCCGGCGGTATGGGGATGATCCATAAAGCAAAAGACTCCCGCCTAGATCGCTATGTGGCCTTAAAGTGTTTACCCCCTCACTTAACCGTGAACAACCAGAACCGTGAACGCTTTTTAAATGAAGCCAAGGCGGTGTCCCGACTCGATCACGCTAATATTTGCACACTCTACGATATCGGCGAAACCGACGACAAACAGCTTTATATCGCCATGCCCTTTTATGATGGCTATACACTCGATAAACGCATGTGCAATGGCCCAATGCCACTCGATGACACGATTGCGATTTGCCTCCAAATCAGTGAAGGCCTGCATGCAGCACACAACAGTGGCATTGTGCATCGCGACATTAAGCCGGCCAATGTCATCGTTACCTCAGAAAATGTAGTCAAGGTACTTGATTTTGGCGTCGCTAAAATCAGCGGTGTTAACTTAACGTCAACAGGTGTCAGTTTGGGCACCGTTGCCTATATGTCCCCCGAACAGCTTTGTAGCGAAAAAATTGATGCCCGTACTGATATCTGGGCATTAGGTATTATGTTTTACGAAATGCTGGTGGGCGAACGGCCCTACAAAGGCGATCAAGCACCGGCTATTATTCATTCAGTACTCTATGCCGACCGGCCTAATTTAAGCCTGCCCGATCATTTGCCAAAAGCATTAAACCTGATTATCGACAAAGCACTGGCGCGTGCGGTAGAAGACCGTTATCCATCGCTTATCGAATTTATGGCCGACCTGCGTAAAATTTCGAATAATGAAACCATTGCGCCACATTCACCCAAAAATGATGATCGTGCTTTTGACCCCAATGCACCGACTAAAGAAACGATTGTGTATTTTGAGCAGCGCACTATTGATGACTTAACCAAAGAACTGACTAAACATGTTGGCCCTATGGCACCGGTACTGATCAGCAAGGCAATTAAAATATCAACCAGTATGGAAGAGTTATGCCTCAAACTCGATGAACATTTACCTAGCGATGGTGTTCGCCAACAAATCCGGCAACGCTTTGCAACAAGCACCTCATCATCAAACATGACAGCGGAGCAACCCACTGCAACACGTTTAACATTAACCGAAACACAATTGCAGTGTGTAAGCAGCGTAACAACATCTTTTATTGGCCCAATTGGCAAATTGCTGGTCAACCGCTATAGCAAAAAATCCCAAAGCGCGGATGAACTATGCCAACTATTAGCAGAACATGTTGACGATGTAGCAGACAGAACTAAGCTGGTCAGTAAAATAAAAGAATGTTTTTAAATAAAAGTTAGAATTCACAATAATAAATAATATCCGGTTCGCTTTACACAATTCTTTTGCTTAAGGCTATCCGGCATAAATAATAAAATGGAGTGCTCACAATGGGCTTAAGAACAAAATTTAATTTATCCTTTATTCTTGTTGCCGGTATCGGCATCGCTGCTTCCGGCTTTATTTCCTATAAAATGCTACAGGATAACGCGCGTGAAGAAGTATTACAGACTGCGGGTATTATTATGGCTAGCGCCAAAGCAAACCGCGGCTATACCATTGACGAAATACGTCCATTATTAAAAGAATTAGATAAAGGGTTTGTGCCGCAAATGGTACCCGCCTACTCCGCGCATGCCAACATCAAACGATTGCACGTGCGTTATCCCGAATACAGTTACAAAGAAGCCACCATTAACCCAACTAACCCCGCATCTAGGGCAACAGACTGGGAAGCGTCATTAGTCGAGTACTTTAAGAACAATCCAGAAGCAACAGAACTCGTTGGCGAGCAGAATGCCGCTAAAGGTCGGTCACTCTATATTGCGCGGCCAATAAAAATAACAAAAGCAGGTTGCTTGGCCTGCCATGGCAAAGTTGAAGATGCTCCCCCGGCCATGTTGGCACGTTACGGTGAAGCCAATGGTTTTGGCTGGCAAATGAATGAAGTCGTCGGTACGCAACTGGTAAAAGTGCCTATGTCTCTGCCGCTCGAACGTGCGGATAGAACCTTCATAACCTTTATGATTTCCATGAGCATCATTTTTGTAACAGTGATTGTCCTGTTAAATGTTCTTCTTAACGCTATTGTTATTCGCCCCATCAGAAAAATGTCGATGCATGCAGAGCAAGTGAGCTTAGGTGATCTTGATGCGGCGGACTTTAAAGCCAAAGGCAATGACGAAGTGGCATCGCTTGCAAGCTCAATTAGCCGCATGCACCGCAGTTTAGTTAGTGCGATGAAAATGATTGATGATGACTAGCTTAAACCAGCCAGTATCTAAATAAGGTCAACTGCTGCGCCCCAAACTAAAGCGGCCATAGCGCAGGCACATGGACGTGCAAAGGCAGGACAATGCCGGAGCATTTGCCGAGATATCAAGAATGTATTAGAACAGGCTGTTTATCTATGCCTAGATTCCCGCCTCCGCGGGAATGACGGATATAAAAAAACAGCTTAGTGATTCATCACTAAGCTGTTTTATTGTATGGTGCCGGCACCAAGAGTCGAACTCGGGACCTACTGATTACAAGTCAGTTGCTCTACCAACTGAGCTACGCCGGCCTTCTTAAATAGTAGAATATATTCTGGAATATCCACCAGATGCGCTTCTTTAAAAGAGAGCGCATTTTAGGCAAAAAAGGGCAATATGGCAATGGTAAATTCAGCCTAATTTGAAACTAATTTCAAGCTATTTTGGCACACTAAGCATTTGATTAAATAGAACAATTTAAAGATACCTTACCAATCCCTTTAAAGGTTTTTTGTAGCCTGGCAAGCTGTTCTGCGGTTAATGCGGTTCCTGTCGATGGCCAATCTAGCCAGTAGCTCCGTCTGGGCAAATCCTTTGACACAATCTTTGCTTTAACACCAAATTTTTTCATCTCTGCCAAGCGTCTACGCGCAGATGATGATTTCGAAAAAATACCTAAAGATATCGCATTTTTCTCCGAACCTATGGATACAGGCGAATAATCACTCACACCCAATTCTTTTAATTTCTTGATTTGAAGCCCTGCGGCTTTACTTGATTTTAAAGGTGGAATAATCACCCAAAAACCATCTGCCAGTGTTTTATGTACTCGGCGTTTCGATTGAATATCCCATTTATTCAAGCGCTTTTGTGCTGCACGTACTTCTGCTTTTCGTGCAAAAGGGCCAACACTGAAACACATTAATGTTTCAGCAATGAGTAAATTATCTTCCGCGAGTTGCTGTTGTTTTTCTTTAAGTAATAGTAATCTGACCGCACCGTCCGGTTCATCAAACTGACCAATTTTATCTAAAGGTACACCACTACGCGAGTTCCACGCAAAAAAACCAATATTCAAAAGAATTAAACTGTATAAAAACCACTTCAACATATCGTTACTCAGTAAATAAAGCTAAACCATCTAAAACGAGTTCAGGTATATGCTCTACCCGCATCGTTAATAATGGAGCAATTTCTTTCGCACCACCACCGGTTAAAATACACAACGGTGCATCCCCTAATAATTTTTCAGCATGCAAAAAACATTGTTCGATAAAGCCAACTTCAGCGAGTTTGCCTCCCGCATTAACACATTGCCAAGTTGATTTGCCAATAACAGGTTCATCTTGTTGTGTGTTATTGCCTTGCGAATCCGGCTCTGAATTTTCAAGCCCAGCAAGGATACCACTGGCCTTTTGTCTCAGAGACTGGCTCATTAACAACCTGCTCGGCATCATCCACCCCCCTAAATGTTGACCATCAACATTAACAACATCCACCGTCACCACCGTACCACAGTCCACAACTAAAACAGGGGCAACTTGCGGGGAATCTTTAACCCAGCTAAAAGCTGCTATCATTGCAAGCCATCTATCTGCACCTAATAACGCATAATTTGAATAACCACAAGTCACACCAAAGGCCATTGCTGAGGTTTCAACCTGTTGCACCGTGCAGTTAAAACATTGCGAGAGTTTATCTATTATATTATTCGTTAAATCTTTCTCTATTACGCTCACTAAAATAATACCTTTAAGCGGTTCCGTTGTTTTTAAAGCACTACTATTAAGTGAATCCATAAATTTTGAATTTTTTACATAGCAGATAGAGAATAACCGGTTGTTATCAACCAGCGCATATTTACTATACGAATTTCCAATATCAATTAATAAGTAAGACATAGTTCAATACTCTTAATTTGATTGCGCCTAATTTATTTTTTTAGGGCGTATGCTCACTTCACCTGAATATAAAGGCTGAACCGTGCCCTTGTATTCAACCAGTAAAGCACCCTGCTTGTCGACACCACTTGCAACACCTTCGTTCAGCTGCATATGCCCTTCTATATTAATGGCTTTACCTGCCAGCAGATCCAGCGAAGTCCACTCTGCCATAAAACCGCAAAACCCACTATCGTTGAACTGCTGTAAACGCGGAATAAGCTCATTTAAAATCATTGCCACCACTTCATTACGATTGACCTGTTTTTTTAGCAACTGTTGTATATCAACCCACGGCTGATCAATGTTATCCGCAACATTGCTAGGCATATTCACGTTAACCCCGATACCAATAACCGCATTGCATGGACTGTTTGATTCACCACGCAATTCCAACAGTACACCCGCTAGCTTCTGGCCATCGACATAAACATCGTTAGGCCACTTAAGCATAACATCGTTAACCCCCAATTTTTGTAACGCGCGAGCAACACTGATAGCAACGACCAAACTCAAACCGGCCATTTCCGCTATCGAAATATCCATATGCCACAACAATGACATGTAAATATTACTGGCAAAGGGTGAAACCCAATGTCGGCCTCGTCGCCCACGTCCCTGCGTTTGCATTTCGGCCAAAACCACGTAATTTTTCAATTGATTTTGTTCTACCCGTTCCAGTAAATACTGATTTGTTGACCCGCACTCCAATAATACTTCTATCTGATTTAGCTGTGTCTGAAGTTCCGCAGATAAAAAACCCATAATCTTATTTTTGTTCAGAACGGTCATCGGATGTTCAATTTTATAGCCCTTACCATGCACACTGATAATTTTAACAGGGAGAATTATATTTAGCTTTTTTATTTGTTTCCAAATCGCAGTGCGACTTATGTCCAGTTCAGCAGCCAAATCTTCACCAGAATGAAACTGGCCATCACTTAAATGCGTTAATAGTGCTAATAAATCCGTCATAATATTCATAAGGTGATTTTTAATGGCTTATTGTACCCAATTTAGGATAATTGATACGCAAATAAATCCACTCTATTGTATTAATACCACCATCGTCTAAACTTAAAAACTTAACTATGTATGGGAATATAATGAATATATGCATAAAAAAAATTCCCGCACAAAAAAAGGGGCGGAACATGCTTCATCGTTTTTTGATCCTTTGGGTATTTGTCATTTTTGCAAAGGTTTCTTATGCAAAAGAAATTACCCTCAATGCCGCAGGAAGCCCGCCATTAAATACGCCAGAACAAACCGGTTTTCTAGATTTAGTTGCCAAAAAGGCCTTTTCCCGTATCGGCTATACATTAAAAATCGTAAAACTACCCGCTGAACGTGGATTGAGAAATGTAAATGCGGGTATTGAAGATGGCGAATTGTTTCGCATCAAAGGCATGGAAAAGCTGTACCCTAATCTCATTCGCGTTCCCGAAAAAATCATTGATATGGAATTTGTTGCTTTTAGTCAACAACAGATTGAGTTAAAGAAAGGCTGGCTCAGTTTATCCCCTTATTCAATTTCATTTGTTAATGGCTGGAAAATTTATGAAAAGAATGTTCCAAAACAGGCTGAAATAACAAAAGTAAGAAACGCGGAACACCTTTTTTTAATGTTAATAAAAAAGCGTACGGATATTATCCTGTATGAACGCTGGGGCGGTTTACTCTATATTAAAAACAAACAAACCAATACTATTAAAATGCTGCTCCCGCCACTGGCTAAAAAAGAGATGTTTATTTATTTACATAAAAAACATAAGAAACTTGTACCTAAATTAACTGCCGCATTAAAACAAATGAAACAAGATGGCAGCTATAATAATATTGTCGCAAAAATACTCACGCCATTAAAATAATAAAATGAAATCATCCCTTACTGGAAAACGCCATAGCATCGCCCGACGATTACTTGTTGCCGTTATTTTGATGAGTACGGCAATCACCATATTAACCAGTGCTTATCAACTTTATGCTAATTACAACAGGTATATTGCACAAATCGATGTGCGTTTTACCGAAATAGAAAAAATCCATATTAAGAGCTTGTCAAAAAGATTATGGACTGCAGATATTGACGCATTAAAAACAAATCTTGAAGAAATTTCTGTCTTACCTGACATTCAATATATGGATGTTTATGAAAATGATACGCTGATTACCAGTATTGGCCGCCGTCAGGAGAAAAACACAATAACAAAAACATTCCCCATGACTTACCAGTACAAAGGCAAACAGAAGAGGATAGGAACACTGGTCGTACAAGCAACACTGGATAATGCCTACCACCAAGTGGGAGCACAAATTATTGATATTTTAGTTAGTAACGCGATAAAAACATTTATCCTTGCTGGCTTTATCTTATATATTTTTAATCATCTTATCACTCGCCACTTAGAAACCATGGCCGATTTTGCTGAAAATTTAGATATTACCCAGCTTGATAAACAACTGGTACTTGACCGAAAAGTTAACCCCACAAAAGAAGCTGATGAACTCGAAATTCTAGTGACCGCTTTTACAGCAATGCAGAAAAATCTAGCCATTTCAATAGAATCACTACAACAAAAGGAAGCGCATTATCGCCAGCTGGTTGAATCGACTACCGCCATTCCCTGGGAAGTTGATTTATCAAGCTGGCTATTCACTTATGTCGGCCCACAAGCAGAAGCGGTTCTTGGATACCCTATCAATAACTGGTATGAGAAAGACTTCTGGGGAAATCACATCCACCCAGACGATGCAGAGTCAGCAGTCAACTTCTGTATTGAAGCTACCAAAATTGGCATTGACTACAACTTCGAATACCGCATGATAACGGCTCAGGGCAAATCCATCTGGATAAAAGATGATGTAAAAATTATCTATAAAGATTCAAAAGCTGTTAGCTTGCAAGGCTATATGTTTGATATTACCGAGCAAAAATTAAATCAACTTGAACTGGAAAAATATCGTGAGGATCTTGAGCGCTTAATTGCAGAACGAACAACTGAACTACTGGCTGCAAATAAAGAGCTAGAAGCGTTTTCATATTCAGTATCACATGATTTACGCGCGCCACTGCGGGGGATTGATGGCTTTAGTCAAATTTTACTTGAAGATTATCATGGCGTTTTAGATGAAACAGGTTTAGATCATTTATACCGCATCAGAAGATCAGCTCAGAGTATGGGGCAAATCATTAATGACTTGCTATTATTATCCCGCGTCACACGCCAAGAACTACAACTTAAGGTTATCAACCTGTCTTCACTCACTCATAAATCGGTAAGTCGACTACAAGAAAATAGTGAGCGGAATGTCAATATCTCAATTGAAGACAATCTTAAAATACAGGCTGATGAAAATCTGGTATCCATTATCATAGAAAATTTAGTCGGTAATGCATGGAAATACACCGGCAAAACACCCAATGCAAATATCGAATTTGGTCAAACAATAAAAAATAACAAAACTTATTTTTATATCAAGGACAATGGCGTCGGTTTTAATATGGAATTTATTGATAAAATATTTCAACCTTTCCAGCGCTTACATAGTGCCAATGAATTTGATGGAACAGGAATTGGTCTGGCGACCGTTGCCCGTGTAATACATAAACATGGTGGCGAGATATTTGCCGAATCCGAACCAGACAAAGGGGCAACTTTTTATTTTAGTTTAGGCTAGGCCTAAATGGTTAAACCGCCATTCATTTTCCCCAGAATAAAAAACATCCCTGACACTAAAAGCAGGGAAGCTTATTCACAAGGTGGGGAACTAGGAACTTAGCTCAACCACCGTTGGTTAGAAAACCTGACAGCGGCTGAATCGACTCACGGGATTATTAATACTTTAGACCATTATTTTTTCTCCAATCCCCACTAGTAATGTCTGCTTGTGAAATCCAGAGATAATGAGATTCTATACGATAATTTGTTTTAGGTTTTTCGTCTTGCGGTCAAGATCATTTAATTCCTTCCCCATAAAGAAAAAAGCTCGACCTTTCGCATACGAGCTTTTTGAATTAACCAGAACAAGCAAAGCGCGTTCAGGAAATACTTAATTATAGAACTTACCTAGCAAGTTTATGTATCCCTAATGAACCTCGAAGAGGTTCTAAAGTGAAAGCCGACACCCTTAAAAGACGAAACCCCATCCAGTTTCCTGAATGGGGTTTCTAATTAAAGCCTGGTAGTGACCTACTTTCACATGGGAACTCCCACACTATCATCGGCGATGAGTCGTTTCACTTCTGAGTTCGGGATGGGATCAGGTGGTACCAACTCTCCATTGCCACCAGGCAAACTGGTTGTTGGACTGAGCTGTTTTATATTTAATACAGCCAATCTAACGGAAAAAGAATCTGAAAAGTCTTAAATATGTTTAATATCTTGTTGGTTTTTAATCAACTAAAGCAACATTACGATGTTTAAATCTTAACGTATAACCTGAAGATAATTTATTTTAATAAATCACTTGGGGTTATATGGTCAAGTCTCACGGGCAATTAGTACAAGTTAGCTTCACACATTACTGTGCTTCCACACCTTGCCTATCAACGTTGTAGTCTTCAACGACCCTTTAGGGGAATCAAGTTCCCAGAATAATCTAATCTTGAAGGGGGCTTCCCGCTTAGATGCTTTCAGCGGTTATCCTGTCCGAACGTAGCTACCCGGCAATGCCATTGGCATGACAACCGGAACACCAGAGGTTCGTCCACTCCGGTCCTCTCGTACTAGGAGCAGCTCTTCTCAAATTATTAACGCCCACGGCAGATAGGGACCGAACTGTCTCACGACGTTCTAAACCCAGCTCGCGTACCACTTTAAATGGCGAACAGCCATACCCTTGGGACCGGCTTCAGCCCCAGGATGTGATGAGCCGACATCGAGGTGCCAAACTCCGCCGTCGATGTGAACTCTTGGGCGGAATCAGCCTGTTATCCCCGGCGTACCTTTTATCCGTTGAGCGATGGCCCTTCCATACAGAGCCACCGGATCACTAGAACCTGCTTTCGCACCTGCTCGACGTGTCTGTCTCGCAGTCAAGCACCCTTATACTCTTGCGCTCATTGCACGATGTCCGACCGTGCTGAGGGTACCTTCGCGCTCCTCCGTTACTCTTTGGGAGGAGACCGCCCCAGTCAAACTACCCACCACACATGGTCCTCGATCCAGATAATGGACCTGAGTTAGAACCTCAAACATACCAGGCTGGTATTTCAAGATTGGCTCCACCGAAACTAGCGTCTCGGTTTCAAAGCCTCCCAGCTATCCTACACAGATAGGTTCAAAGTTCAATGTGAAGCTGTAGTAAAGGTGCACGGGGTCTTTCCGTCTAGCCGCGGGTATACGGCATCTTAACCGCAAATTCAATTTCACTGAGTCTCTGGTGGAGACAGTGTGGCCGTCGTTACGCCATTCGTGCAGGTCGGAACTTACCCGACAAGGAATTTCGCTACCTTAGGACCGTTATAGTTACGGCCGCCGTTTACTGGGGCTTCGATCAAAAGCTTCGTGCAAGCACTAACCTCATCAATTAACCTTCCAGCACCGGGCAGGCGTCACACCCTATACGTCCACTTTCGTGTTTGCAGAGTGCTATGTTTTTAGTAAACAGTCGCAGCCACCTGGTCACTGCAACCCTCATCAGCTTAGAGAGCAAGTCTCATCACCATTGAGGGCACACCTTCTCCCGAAGTTACGGTGCTATTTTGCCTAGTTCCTTCACCAGAGTTCTCTCAAGCGCCTTAGGATTCTCTCCTCACCCACCTGTGTCGGTTTGGGGTACGGTCTTACATTATCTGAAGCTTAGAGGCTTTTCTTGGAAGCATGGCATCAATCACTTCGCTCAAAAGAGAGCTCGTCATCACATCTCAGTAATAATCTCCCGGATTTGCCTAAGAGATCTACCTACTTGCTTAAACCGACATATCCAACAGTCGGATGATCTAGCCTACTCCGTCCCCCCATCGCAATAATGTAAGGTACAGGAATATTAACCTGTTTCCCATCGACTACGCATTTCTGCCTCGCCTTAGGGGCCGACTCACCCTGCGCTGATTAGCATTGCGCAGGAAACCTTGGGTTTTCGGCGGGGAAGTTTTTCACTCCCCTTATCGTTACTCATGTCAGCATTCGCACTTCTGATACCTCCAGCATGCCTCACAGCACACCTTCGCAGGCTTACAGAACGCTCCTCTACCATGCATACCCATTCGAAAATGAGCAGCATTCGCAGCTTCGGTATGTAGCTTGAGCCCCGGTATATCTTCCGCGCAGACCGACTCGACCAGTGAGCTATTACGCTTTCTTTAAAGGATGGCTGCTTCTAAGCCAACCTCCTGGCTGTCTGGGCCTTTCCACATCGTTTCCCACTGAGCTACATTTAGGGACCTTAGCTGGCGATCTGGGTTGTTTCCCTTTCCACGACGGACGTTAGCACCCGCCGTGTGTCTCCCGCGATTGTACTCCTGGGTATTCGGAGTTTGCAACGGTTTGGTAAGTCGGGATGACCCCCTAGCCGTAACAGTGCTCTACCCCCCAGGGTAAGACGCGAGGCGCTACCTAAATAGCTTTCGAGGAGAACCAGCTATCTCCGGGCTTGATTAGCCTTTCACTCCTAGCCACAGCTCATCCCCTCATTTTTCAACATAAGTGGGTTCGGTCCTCCAGTTGGTTTTACCCAACCTTCAACCTGGCCATGGCTAGATCGCCCGGTTTCGGGTCTACTCCCAGCAACTAATTCGCCCTATTAAGACTCGGTTTCCCTACGGCTCCCCTAAACGGTTAACCTTGCTACTGAGAAGTAAGTCGCTGACCCATTATACAAAAGGTACGCAGTCACAGAACAAAGTCTGCTCCTACAGCTTGTACGCATACGGTTTCAGGATCTATTTCACTCCCCTAACAGGGGTTCTTTTCGCCTTTCCCTCACGGTACTCGTTCACTATCGGTCAGTAAGGAGTATTTAGCCTTGGAGGATGGTCCCCCCATGTTCAGTCAAGATTTCTCGTGTCCCGACCTACTCGAATAGCCAACATTGCTCTTTCGTGTACGGGGCTATCACCCACTATGGCCACACTTTCCAGAGTGTTCCACTAGAACAATGTCAGTTTTAGGGCTAGTCCCCGTTCGCTCGCCGCTACTTAGGGAATCTCATTTGATTTCTTTTCCTCTGGGTACTTAGATGTTTCAGTTCCCCAGGTTCGCTTCCTTACCCTATGAATTCAGGTAAGGATACCGCAGATGCGGTGGGTTTCCCCATTCGGAAATCCCCGGGTATAACGTCTGTTTACCGACTAACCGGGGCTTATCGCAGGTTTCTACGTCCTTCATCGCCTCTTACTGCCAAGGCATCCACCATATGCGCTTAATCACTTGACCATATAACCCCAAATAATCTAAACGATAAATAAATTATTTAAAGGTGTATCGTATGATTAAACACGTACTTTTTGCTTTAGCTTGATCTATTGCCAACAAAATATTTCAACATATTTAATTTGTTTGTGTAATCACTCAACCCTTTACAAAATTGAGTAATTACGCTGACTTTTCAGATTGTTAAAGAACATGCGAACAGGATTCAATGCCTGTCGAGGCCATAAAGG
>UOFT01000034.1_pt1:50000-144755 | contig 144755 bp, 135 predicted proteins | sample 1990121 | NCBI WGS metagenome assembly UOFT01 (sample SAMEA4728526, study PRJEB27164) | hydrothermal vent metagenome | biome: marine basaltic hydrothermal vent biome; feature: marine hydrothermal vent; material: mineral | place: Pacific Ocean | collected 2011-06-14/2011-07-23 | depth...
GTGTGGAGGCGCGCATTATACGCACAGAATATAATCCGTCAACACTTTATTTCAGTTTTTTTACATATAATGAAAAAACATCATATGTGTCCGTAGGGATAGTAAGACAGGCACTAAAAAACCGCAGGGTTATGCGGTTCTTCGAGCAAAAAAGGGGGGTAAATTTAGTTAGTAACAGCCGAGCACTAAAAAGACTCGGCTTAATTTTGTGCCTGCTTGGCTTTAACTATTAATTCTTCAACAGGAGTCGGCCTCGCGAGCGCATAGCCTTGTGCATAATCAACACCAATTTCGCCTAGCGCATGCATAATTTCCGCGTTTTCGACAAATTCTGCGACCGTTTTTAAGCCCGCAACATGGCCAATGTTGTTCACTGCCGCCACGATGGCGGCATCCATGGGATCTTCAAGCATATCCCGAACAAAACCACCGTCTATCTTAAGGTAATCCACCGGTAAACTTTTTAAGTATGAGAACGAACTTAAACCTGCACCAAAATCATCCAGTGCAAATTGGCAACCTAACTCTTTGAGTTGTTTAATAAATTCAACCGTGCTGGCAAGGTTTGTAATGGCCGCTGTTTCAGTCACTTCGAAACATATTTGTTCAGCCGCTAAAGAGTATTTTGCAAATTGTTCCCGTAAAAAATCAAAAAAAGCCTTATCACTTAGTGAAGTACCCGATAAGTTTAAGAAATAGGTCGCATTTCCTAGTTCCGTGTTTGTTTGCGTAATCTGCACAATACATTTGAATGCCTCTTTAATAACCCAGCGGTCAATCGAAGGCATTAAATCATAACGCTCCGCCGCAGGAATAAAAGCACCCGGCGCAATGATTTCACCCTTTTCTTTAAGCCGAACAAGAAATTCGTAATTGATTGCAAGCCCAGCCTCACCATCCACGGGTAGCATCTGTTGCTGATAAAGTGTGAAGCTATTATCGTTTAATGCATCATGAATACGTGACACCCACTTCATTTCTCCGTGGCGGCGAATTAAGCTGCTGTCATCTTCACTATAAAGGTGATACCGGTTACGTCCACCATCTTTTGCCGCATAACATGCCATATCGGCGGCACTTAGCGCTTCGGTCATGCTTTGCCCGGCATTGGTTAGCATGACCAAGCCAATGCTCGCGCCAACTTTAAACGTCTGATTTTTCCAGACAAAATGGGACTCTTTTACTTCTTTAATCAGGTTATCGGCAATGAGTTCGGCATGATCCTGCGGGCAATTTTCCAGAAGAATACCGAATTCATCCCCCCCTAAACGCGCCAGCGTATCGCTTTCACGAATGGGTTTATGCAAAATAACGGTCAGCTGTCTTAGCAGCTCGTCGCCAGCGACATGGCCACAGGTATCATTAATAATTTTAAATTGATCCAAGTCCAGATAAAGCAACGCATGATGACTGTCCGCTGTATTAAGCCCATACAAAACCCGTTTTAAGCGCCGCTCAAACTCAGCTCGGTTAATCAGCCCTGTTAATGAATCATGGTAGGCCATATGTCGGATGGTATCTTCAGCACGCTTGCGTGCCCGCCGTGTTTCAACGTCACGCAGTTCACGTTCAATCGCTGGCGCTAAACGCACAAGATTATTTTTCATAATATAATCTTGTGCGCCGGCTTTCATTGCAGCAACCGCAATATCTTCACCAATACTGCCCGACACAATCACAACAGGCAGGCTTTCATCAAACTCTTTAACTTGCTTTAGCGCTTCCACCGAGCTAAATCCGGGGATATTGTGGTCTGTGATCACAAGATCCCAGTTACGTGTAGTTAACGCCTCTTCAAGCTCTTTGCCATTTTCGACGCGCAATAAGTCGGCCTCATAACCGGCCTTCGATAATACACGCCGCATCAGGATCACATCATCTTCTGAGTCCTCAACAACAAGCAAACGTAAATCTTTTTTCATCTAAGCCACTTTATTGATTGACAGCAAGCGGCGGCGCGGGAATATTTAGCTCAAGCCAGTAGTGGCTAACCTGCTCGATTACTTTTGCAAAATCCAGAAAATCCACCGGTTTACGTAAAAAGCTATTCGCGCCAAGTTCATAACTCACTGAAATATCTTTTTCTTCATTTGAAGTCGTTAATATAATAACAGGGATGTGCGCCGTTCTTGGATTAGCCCGAACATACCTTAAAAACTCATGGCCATTTAAGCGTGGCATTTTTAAGTCCAGCAAAACTAAGTCAGGCAGTGAATCCGACGCGGCCTTCTTTGCACCGGAAGCCGGTAAATGGGTTTCAATGGATAAATACTCCAATGCCTCAACACCGTCACACGCAACATCAACACAGTTAAACTCCGAATGTTTTTTTAATGCACGACGTGTTAATAGCTCATCATCAGGGTTGTCTTCTACCAGTAAAAGTCTCTTTTTTATCATTATTTTAGCCGTAAAACCTTATCATCTATTCAGTTACTAAATTACATAAAACCTGAGTAATATACTAAAGCTACACTATTTATAGCTTAAATGGGTATGAATGCCTACTTTTAAATTTGCCGTAAAAGACACAGATGAAAGACTTAATCTAGATAAAAAATAATAATAGCCTCTAAGAGCAGATTAATAGTTGAGAAACAGTGAGGGTTTAGTATATAGTAATTGCCCCCAATAACTAGATTTTAGGAGCCCAAAAATGCAAGAACGGGAAGCAAAGTTACTCTGTAAATCTAATGATTTAGTGTCTATTTCGGTATCAACCAATAATTCTGGATGGATAATAAAAATATTAGAAAAAAATAAGCACGATCCTGATTATTTAATATCAAAACGCTCAACCGATCCGCGCATATTTAAAACATCGGATGCCGCATTAAAGTGCTGCAACCGAATTGGATTTGATAAAGTGGAGGTATTCTTCGGATAACACCACTGAATTAATCCTTATTATGAGGAAAATAGCCAAGCCAGTTGTAATAGCTGGCTTTTTTTGCGCCAATACAAACCCGAAACTGTACTTCTGGGTGTAAATTTAGTACATTAACTCATTGACTCCCAATTTTGGTTTTTTGGCTTAATTTTATGAATGAACGTGATGTACGCTTACTTTTTGAAGCTGGCCATTGGTCTGGCGCATCGGTCATTTATATTGCTGAAGACAAAGCTTGGCGTGTTTATATCAATGCGCTGGAAAAAGATGAGCAAGAAACGCTCACTCTAAAAGCGGGCTCCCCCCGCAATTTTAAAACATCGGACACAGCGATACACTGGTGTCACGAAATTGGCTTTAAAAAAATAGCTGTGCACCTATCGCCAACCATGCCCGTCAGCCATCAGAAAAGTCTGAAAATTGTTTTGGTTGAGGACAATCCAGACGATATTGAGCTGACTTTACGTGTGTTTCAAAAATTAAATGCCAATATTGACGTGCTCGTTCTTGAAGATGGAGCCGAAGCCACCGACTTTCTTTTTGCAAAAGGGAAATATCAGTCTAGGCAAAAAAGTGAGCTGCCAAGAATTATTTTACTTGATTTAAAACTACCCAAACTCGATGGCCACGATGTATTGAAACAAATTCGCGCCGATGATGCCACCAAGCATATTCCTGTTGTTATCCTATCAAGCTCACTGGAAGACAACGACATTCTTTTAAGTTATGAACTTGGCAGCAATAGCTATATTAATAAACCCACTAGCTATGCTGCATTTTCCAGCGCATTGGAAGAAATTGGCCATTACTGGCTGAATATAAACACGGCCGATTGTAACGATACTTAAACTAGGCTCACCTTGGCAAAACGCCTTTTCCCTACTTGGTAAACATGCTCGCTACCGGCCTGTATTTTAATATCACGTGAAGCTACTTTTTCACCGTCTATTTTAACCGCGCCTTGCTTAATCATTCGGTAAGCGTCGGATGTACTGCTCACCAAGCCCGCTTCTTTTAATAAATTAGCAATGGGCAGTTCGCCATCTGCTGCACTGATTTGTTTCTCTTCAATATTATCCGGCATCACACCCTTTTGAAAACGTGCTATAAAGTTCTCACGTGATTTCGTCGCGTCGGCTTCTGAATGGAAGCGGGCAATAATTTCTTCTGCCAGTAAAAATTTAATGTCACGCGGGTTCGCACCCTGCTCGATTTGTTGTTTAAACCCGTCTATTTCAAACAAAGGCCTAAAGCTGAGCAAGTCAAAATAGCGCCACATCAGCTCATCGGATATCGACATTAGCTTGCCAAAGATTTCATCAGGGGCTTCATCAATACCGATATAGTTACCTAGCGACTTCGACATTTTATTCACACCATCGGTGCCTTCGAGCAACGGCATCGTCATCACAACCTGTGGTTTCTGGCCATAATGTTTTTGTAATTCTCGCCCGACAAGTAAATTAAATTTCTGATCGGTGCCGCCTAGTTCCACATCCGCCTTCATCGCAACCGAGTCGTAACCCTGTATTAACGGGTATAAAAATTCATGGATCGCTATCGGCTGGCCCGAATTATAGCGCTTGTTAAAATCATCCCGCTCCAGCATGCGTGCAACGGTATGTTTTGCCGCTAACTGAATCAAACCGGCTGGACTCATTTTATTCATCCAGCTTGAGTTAAACATCACCGTTGTTTTATCTTTATCCAGAATTTTAAAAATCTGTTGTTGATAGGTTTTGGCATTTTCTTCAACTTGTTCAACCGTTAAAGGCGGACGTGTTGCACTTTTGCCGGTTGGGTCACCGATCATACCGGTGAAATCACCGATTAAGAATAAGATTTCATGCCCTAAATCCTGAAACTGGCGCAACTTATTAATCAGCACCGTATGGCCAAGGTGTAAATCCGGTGCGGTCGGATCAAACCCCGCCTTAATGCGCATCGGTTTGCCGCTTTTTAAACGCTCAACCAGCTCCACTTCAACTAAAATTTCGTCGCAGCCGCGCTGTAACTGCGCTAATATTTCTGTTTGATTCATTTCATTACTCAATTCTTAAAAGTGCGGCGTACTTTACCATAAGTGTGATTCTTCATTGAGCACTTTTTTAGGGCGTGGCCATAACGCATGGCTAGGTGTAAACTGACCTTTTCGCTGCATCAAATTTGACCAAAAGACAAAATCACGCTATCGTATAGGAAGAAGTTTAAAAATGGAAAAAAGTGAGTAAATTCCGTGAATTACAAGCCGTTCTTAACGCGAGATTTTAAGTCCATGAACATGGATGAGCAAGCCCCCAAAAAGTGGAATAAATTGCACTGGGTCGTGCTTGTTGCTGCTATCACCTCTATTAGCACTTTGCTGGTTTTTGCATCCAAAGATGCGTCGGCCAAACGCAGTGATTCTCTCACCGCTATGCCAGCCACCAGCAAGCCTATAACAAACAACCCAGTAACAAGCAGTGCGGCCACCGAACCAAAATCAACGCAAATTACGTTGCCCTTATCTATTCCGGTATCTATCTCGGGTCATCCTGCTGCTATCGCAGAAAATGGCTTAACGACTAAACAAACCGCACTGATTAAACCTAGGCAAACAGCCATTAATCCAGCACTGCCAACAACGCAGAAACAAACGAAGGTAGAAGAAAATACATCGCCGTTATATGTTTGGCTCGATGAAAAAGTAAGGCGTGGTGACTCACTGGCACATTTATTCAAGCGCAATAAATTAAGCCCACAAGATTTGCACAAAATTATGCGTTTAGGTAAAGCAACGCGCGCATTAAAACATATCCAACCCGAGCAAACTTTTAAATTTCGACTCGATGAAAAACAGCAGCTCGTTGAAATGGTTTATCAACAAAACCGTTTTCAGTCACTGCGTATTGAACGCCAGGATGAAGGTTTTGTTGCCAGCACCCTTTCTCGTGTTGCACAAAAAAGGCAACAGCATATTTCTGGCACAATTCAATCGTCTTTATTTGTGGACGCTAAAAATGCCGGTATGAACGCCGCGCTAATAATGGATCTTGTTTCTATTTTTGGCTGGGACATTGATTTTGCACTCGACTTACGTAAGGGCGATACCTTTTCATTGCTTTACGAAGAACATTTTTTAGATGGCTTAAAGATTAAGGATGGTGACATTCTTGCAGCCCAGTTCACTAACCAAGGACGTACTTACCGCGCTATTCGTTATACCGATCCAAAAGGCCATAGTAATTACTATACGCCAAAAGGTTTGTCCATGCGCAAAGCTTTTTTACGCACACCAGTTGACTTCAGGCGTATTAGTTCGCGCTTTGGCAAACGCAAACACCCGGTTCTAAACCGCTTGCGTTTGCATAAAGGAGTAGACTACGCAGCGTCACGCGGCACCCCTATTAAAGCGTCCGGTGATGGTAAAGTTATTTTTCGTGGCCGCAAAGGGGGCTATGGCAAAGCCATTATTATCCGGCACGGTGGTCGCTACAGTACTTTATACGCTCACCTAAATAATTACCGGCGTGGTTTATATAACGGCAAGTTTGTTAAGCAGGGCCAAATCATTGGTTATGTAGGTAGCACGGGGCGCGCAACCGGTCCACACCTGCATTATGAATTTAGAATTAATGGTGTACACCGTAATCCATTAACCGTTAAATTGCCTAATGCCGCACCAATTAACAAAAACTTTAAAACAGACTTTAAGCAACATGCAGTAAAATTACTGGCGCAACTCGACGCATTTAATTTTAAAATTGCAGCCAATACTTATACCCAAGCATTCTAAGCACGCAAATGTAAATGGACTCTTTACGACCATGCCTGTCTATTATATAGGATTAATGTCGGGCACCAGCATGGATGCCATTGATGCCGCCTTGATTGATTGCAGCAACAATAAAATAAAACTCGTTGCACATTACTCCCAAACCTTCTGCAGTGAAACACGCAACCAAATTAGCGCGTTATGCCAAGGTTGTGATAACGAATTACAAAAAATGCAGCAGCTGGATATTGAACTGGGTAAGCAATTTGCAAACTGTGCAAATCAGTTACTAAAAAATACAAAAATAAAGGCCTACGACATAACCGCCATTGGTAGCCATGGCCAAACCTTGCGCCATTACCCTGAAGCCACCATTCGCAACAGTTTGCAAATTGCCGATCCGAACACCATTGCGCAACTCACCGGCATTACCACGGTAGCTGATTTCCGCCGCAGGGACATGGCCGCGGGCGGACAAGGCGCACCACTGGTACCCGCTTTCCACGAACAGCTTTTTCGGAACACAAAAAACAATCGCGTTATTTTAAACTTGGGCGGTATCGCCAACATTACGATATTACCCAACGACAAAAACAAACCTATCACCGGTTTTGATACCGGGCCAGCGAGTACTTTAATGGACTACTGGATTGGGCGACAAGAAAATAAAAGTTATGATGATAAAGGCGAATGGGCCGCCAGTGGAAAAATAAACAGCGACTTTCTTCAGCAATTATTAAACGATGCTTTTTTTAAATTACCGCCCCCAAAAAGCACCGGCACAGACTATTTTAGCCCCGCTTGGTTTAGCAAGCATTTAGAAGCCTTTCCTTTTTTATCTTCTGAAGATGTTCAGGCCACACTCTGCGAGTGCACCGCCGTATCTGTCGCCAATGCAATAAAAGAATATGCGAGTAATTGTAATGAGGTTTTTGTTTGTGGTGGTGGCGCACAAAACAATTTTTTAATGAACCGCTTACAAGCTCAATTAAAAGGTATAAAGGTAACAACCACGGATACTGAAGGTATCGCCAGTGAATGGATCGAAGCGATGGCCTTTGCTTGGTTGGCAAAACAAACGTTAAACAAACAACCCGGCAACGTCAGTAGCGTAACCGGTGCGGCACAGCCGGTGATATTAGGTGGAATTTATTCCACCGTTTAACCTTTAACTATGACCTATCGTTTACCGATATCCACATAATGACGATTAGGCTCACCCGTATAAACCTGGGTAGGCCTGAAGATACGATTATCTCCTAACTGCTCTCGCCAGTGCGCTAACCAACCGGCTGAACGCGCAATCGCAAAAATAGTAGTGAACTGATCAGCAGGAATGCCCATTTCGGTGTAAAGAATACCCGAATAAAAATCAACATTGGCATACACACCTTTTTTCGCCAGCCGATCTTCACAGACCTGCTCAACCACTTTTGCAATTTCAAAGGCTGGGCTAATGTCGCCACCTCTGGATTCCATCAGTTCATCAACCAGCCCTTGTAAAATAGTGGCTCGAGGGTCTTTTGTTTTATATTCGCGGTGCCCCATTCCCCAAATAACATCCTTATTTTTTAATTTTTTATCGATATACTCTTCGGCCTTATCTGCCGAACCAATTTCAGCCAGCATTTCAACGACTCGTTGATTAGCACCGCCATGTAGCGGGCCGGAAAGCGCACCAATGGCCGCCGCAATCACACTATAAGGGTTCGCCAGTGTAGAAGCATTTACTAACACCGCAAAGGTTGAAGCGTTAATGGTATGTTCAGCATGTAAAATAAGACAAACATCCATTATTTTTGCCAGCATAGGATCGGGCTCTTTGCCGGTTAACATATACAGGAAATTTTCAGCAAAAGATAAATCAGTTCGAGGTTTAACCGGATCATAACCATTTCGGATATGTTCCCACATGGCCACTATCGTTGGCAGGCGTGAAATAATTTTAACCGTTGTATTGTGAATATAATTCAAGTCATCACAATGTGAGCTACCCGTTAAACATTCCGACCCCGGATAAAACATGCTTAAACTTGCCACAACCGTTTGCAGCATTTCCATTGGGTGTCCGGTGGCAGGTAGATTTTTCATTAAGCCACGGGTGTGGAATTTAATGTCGCGGTCATCAATCAGTTGCTGTTTAAATTCTTCAAGCTCAGGGTGCGTTGGCAAGCGACCATCGAGTAACAACAAGGTTGTTTCTTCAAAACTGCTGTATTTGGCCAATTCTTCTATCGGATACCCTCGATACGCAAGGATCCCCTTTTCACCATCAATGTCAGAAATATTTGATTTTGTTGCAGGGACACCTGCTAAACCCGGTAGATATTCACTCATGCGAACTCCATGTCATCAATTAATTTAACAGAATAGCAGAAAATAACACTGGCGTTATCGGCAAATGTGAAAAATTCATTAAGTTTAAGAAAATAGCCACTAAAGCTAAAAGCCCTAGGAAACACACAACTGCACTTTTTGGCGTTAACCTCGAAGCAATCAGGATAAGAAATTGGTATCATATTAAATAACATATGATGTCCAACCGAAAACACATTCAAATATATCTGGCACTCATCAGTATTCTGCTGTTTGCGGGGCAGTTAAGTGCGCTCACTCACTCCGTAGAACACCCCTTTCATACAGCTGATAAATCATGTGAAATATTTGTACAACTGGAAAAATCAGGCAATGGGCTAATTTTTTCCAAATTACTGTTAACTCCACTAAATAGAAAGTACCCCACCCGACCCTCAAAGTCTCACCCTCCAATTACCCTCTCTGCAAACAATATATTTTGCACGCGCTCCCCCTCGTTTTTCGTAAAACCTTAAAAATTATTTTGTAATCTGGCACAACTATTTAAGTTTGTGTCCAATTTTTTTCGTTATCGGAGAATTTATATGCGTAAGATATTACTTACAGCGGCTGTAGCAGCCACAATAATAGATCCAGTATTAGCTAACACCAGCCACGATTTAACTGATTTAAATACTTCAAAAAATAGTAGGTCTAAAAATATAAAATTTGGAGCCAATCTGGATCTCTTTGCTACATCAAGAAACTTTGGTGCAGAAAATAACAAAGCTGAACTAAAAATTCGTGAAGTAGAGTTATCACTTGAGGCTCAAATAAACCCTTGGCTCTACGGTGTGGTATTTTTAACAAAACCAGCCGGCGAACCTTTTGATGTTGAAGAAGCTGCCGTTATAGCGAACCTAAGCTACGGCTTTCGATTCAAAGCGGGCAAGTATCGCAATGAGTTTGGCTTGCTTAATACCATTCATGAACCGGAAAGACCACAAATTTCACTGCCACTGCCCATTACCGAATTTTTAGGTGAAGAGCAACTTCGTGAACTAGGTGTCACTATTGGCAAAACAATAGATTTTGGAAATGGCCATAGAGGCGGTGCGAGCCTTGCTCTTCTCAATAATGAAAATGAAATCGCTTTTAATAAAAGCCAATCTAAAGACAAAGCCTATTCTGGAAAGTTATATTATGGCTATAAGTCATCCGCTACAGCATATCAGCTCGGATGCAGCGTGCTTACCGGCAAAAATAATACGGCTGGAACCTTAAATACAAATCTACAAGTATTTGATTTTAGCTATTTTTTGCAGCCAGACTATGCATCAAAATATGATTACTCTGCACGTTTTATGTTGCTCGGTGAGGTGTTTTATAATCAACGGGAAATCACATCAAGCAATTTAAGTAGAGCGCGGGGCTATTGGGCTGTCGCAGATTACCAGTTTATGCCAGCACACCATGTTGGTTTAGGCCTAGAATCGACCGAAGGCAGGCTGGATCAAACCATTAAATCAAAGGCCTGTTCTATACACTACAGCTGGTATTACAGTTCGCACGGCCGGTTGCAACTAGAGGCTCGTCGTCTAAGTGTAGACAATGGAAATGACGGTCTGGAGATCTTGCTTCAATTGAATATCGTGTTGGAGCCACACAGAGAAAAGCCGTTTTTGGCCATAATGGACTAGATATCTATATCGTATCGAGCCATCATGCTCTGCAAACAAGAGACACAACAAACGGAAACACTTGCACATGGATGTGCTAGGTTCACAAAACTAGGGGAGGCAGCGTTATCGGTGTTTTTGTTATTCGCCTAAGATATTAAATCGAAAAGGATGAACCACAACCACAGGTGGTCGTTGCATTGGGATTATTGACCACAAACATTGAGCCTTCGAGGCTTTCTTTATAATCGACTTCCGCGCCCAACAGATATTGCAGGCTCATAGGATCAATCACCATTTTTACGCCGCTGTTTTCGACCTGAGTATCGCCGTCTTGTACATTTTCGTCAAAATTAAAACCGTACTGGAAACCAGAGCAACCGCCGCCCGTTACATAAACGCGCAGATTCAAATTCTGATTACCTTCATCTTCAATGAGTTGTTTTACTTTTTTTGCCGCATTATCGGTAAAAGTAATTGAAGGATTTGTTTCAGCCATGGAGTACTCCCAGATAGAATATCAATAAACACTTATATTATGAGGCTTCACCCCGGCTGATTCAAGCAATACCGTATAATTTTACTAAGGTATTACCCTCGTATTCCTAAGAAAAAAGAGGAAATCTGGAACAAGCTATTGATATTACCCACTATTTACCATTAATTCGATTTTTTATCATCATTTGTGCTATTCACGCTTTCTGCACTCGGTTTTAAATGCACTACCGAATCTTCTCGGTGCACCAGTTTACCGTTTACTTCGGCGCCCATTGCCATCTCAATCAGGCTGTAATAAACATTGCCGTGCACCCGCGCTTCTGATGCCAGCTCGATATGGGTTAAAGCATGCACGTCACCGATCACCGTGCCATTGACCACCACATTTGGCACCTTGACTTCACCTTCAATAGTGCCGCGCTCACTGAGCGTAATCACCGAGTCGGTTCCTTCTTCTGCAATGACATTACCTTTAATCACACCATCAACATGCAAACCGCCTTTGAAAATCACATCGCCATGAATTTCTGAATTCTGTCCGATGAGTGAATCAATCTGTGCTGTCTGCTTCGGCTTCTTCTTGTTTCCCCACATTCTCGCTGTTCTCCGTTTTGGGCCAATCAAATGTCTTTTCTATCATATCCTGTCGCCGTCCGCGCGGAAAAATGCGCAAAATAATACGTGCAGCAACAAAACCAACCGGTATTTCTATATTGCCTTCAATATTCTGAAAATACTTGAATTTGTAATTTAATTCCTTGATGTGCTTCGCGGTTACATCACGTAACTTGAGCTCTTTCGCTTGCCCGCCTTGCAGCCCCTCAAAAACCAACTGAACATTGCCACGCGCTACACGATCATTTTTTAGCACTTGAGACAACACCACCTTATATCGGTAACTGCGCGAGTTGCCGTTTTCTTCAAAAGTGAACTTTTGTAAGCGCAAACCACGGGAAGCATCGCGTGGCGACACAATACCGCGGTAAAAAGCCAGTTCTTCTTTTAACTCAAGAATTTCGGACTGCAATGCCTTTAAGGTGGTATAAAGTTCATTATAGGCTTTCTTTTCAATTTGCGCCGCACGTTTCAAAATAGCCTTTTCTTCACGCAACGTTTCTATTTCCGTACTAAGCGCATCACGAATTTCAGCAAAACTATTTTCGCTTCGGCGCGCATCGGCACTGTCAAACTGAGCACTATAACGTCCATAATCAAATGCCGACCAGCCCGCAATCAACAACGCAATAAAACCTAAGACCCAAATTAAACGAGTGACCCAAGGACGATGCGCTTTTACAACTAAATTCATACTTTCATTAACCCCCTAAGGCATTAACGCAACGGCATTTAAGCCCAGCGTTTCATCTAGACCGCACATTAAATTCATATTGTGGATCGCCTGCCCCGCAGCCCCTTTTACCAGATTATCAATAACCGATAAAACCACCACCGTGTTGGCACCTTGTGGTTGATGCACCGCTATTCGGCAAGTGTTTACACCTTTAACCGAACGTGTTTCAGGGTGTGCGCCTACTGGCAGCACATCAACAAAGGGCTCATTTTTATAACGTTCGATAAACAGGGATTGTAAATCACTATTGGACGCCAGTTCTGCATAACAGGTCGCATGTATGCCACGAATCATCGGCGTTAAATGTGGCACAAAGGTTAAACCCACTTCAGCGCCATGTGCGTTTTGCAAGCCTTGCTTAATTTCAGGTAAATGGCGATGCCCTGCAACCGCATAGGCTTTCATACTTTCGCTGCTTTCAGCCAGTAACGCACCCACATTGGCACCGCGGCCAGCACCACTCACACCGGACTTAGCATCGGCAATTAAGCGTGACACATCCACAATACCAGCCTCAATTAAAGGTAAAAAGGCCAATTGTACGGCGGTTGGGTAACAACCGGGGTTGGCCACCAGTTGTGCGGTTTTAATCTGCTCCCGATTCACTTCGGGGAAGCCATAAACAGCCTGTTCAAGTAACTGAGGGCAGGCATGTTTGCCGGTTTTAGAAGCATCCTTGTACCAATCAGTCCAAACCGCCTCATCTTTTAAACGAAAATCGGCAGCTAAATCGATTAGCTTTACGCCAGCATCAAGCAACTCAACCGCATGCTGCATCGCAATGCCATTGGGCGTGGCAAAAAACACCAAATCGCAGTCTTTTAAAGGCGCATCGGCCGGGTCGGAAAAAACAATATCAATATGACCACGTAAATTCGGAAATAAATCAGATACCGCTAGGCCTTTTTCTGAACGTGAGGTTATGCACGCCAACTCTGCTTGCGGGTGCTGCGCAATTAAACGCAATAACTCAACGCCGGTATACCCTGTTCCACCGACCACGCCTATTTTTAACATCAAGATACCTTTAAAATAATGATATTTTCTAACGAATTATAATATCTTTATTTTAAACAACAAGATACGAATAAATACATTATCGCATAATATTATTTAGACACGGCCTCACAAACATAAAACAGTTAGGTACATTAACCACCACACCGAAAAGTCAATATATGAAAGGCACGGGGCAAGACTGCCCCCAAACAACACTTAATTAATAAGAGATCCATAGAACTTGTGTTGTTCGCTCTCTATAAGCAAATTCATTGGTTGTCAATATACCCTGTTTCAATGGCCATTTTATTAGTGGTATGGCCTGAGTAGAACCTTTAAGTTTACTTGGCTCTCCGTATTTTGCCTTTAGTTTACGTAATATATTTTCATGCCCCAATGGGATGAAGTCCATCTTTATGTTATTTAGTTTGGTGTCCTTAAAAAAAATACCAGATACCAAGCATCTGAATCATTTATACGCCTAACATTTGTGTAACAGGAACGATTGCCAAGTACGGAAGAGTCATAACCGCAATTAAGCTTTAACTTTGGATGCATAACAATAATATCGGACTCAGACAGACCAGATGATAATTCATTAATATCAATATCAACAGTTCCCCAAACTTTTATTACGGCAATAAGCCTGTTTAGAATTGTATAATCAAACTTTGGTTTCAAAATAAAGACAGCTATTAATATTAAAAAAATGAGCAGTATAACTTTTTTAAATCCAGTAGCCTTCGCTCTTGATGATGGTTTTGCCATTCCTTTTGCCTCACCATACTTAGGGTGCACCCACGTACAACCACTATGTCACGGGATCATGCCCCGTGCCTCTTTGTCACAGATAACAACACAGGCAAATAAAAAGCGACCGAAGCCGCTTATAAATTTAGTGAGTACATTTTATATTTATAATTATTCCTAAAATACTAACGCTCTTGTTTTTATCTGTGTCGTTTAGTATAAAAAGGCTCCTCTACCCTCACCCTTATTTTTTCTTTTGATGCCCTGTTTGCATCAGTGGCACTACCTTACCGACAGAGGACAACAGGGTCAAGTAAAAAAACCTTTATTAACATATGCTTATAAGCTTGAAGACTGCTCGCGCTGATATTTTGACGTAGAGATGATGGTGTATAAAAACTACAAAATCATGATAAGATGCCGCGATAATGCGTCATCATCTTATAAAAACCCGTCGGCAGCTGTTTTCACCTAAAAAAAACAAACAACGGCTCATTTTTTTGAGCAGTGCATTAATTGTAGGAGCGGTAGCGGCTTTTTTTGCGATTGCGGCACAGCAGGCTGACCACCAGTATCTGGCCTTATTTAAATCCCACCCCTGGGTTGCCTTGGCGATTCCACCACTCAGCTTGGCGTTGATTGCTTGGCTTACCAAAAACGTATTTCTTGGCACCGAGGGCAGCGGTATACCGCAAACCATTGCGGCACTCGAAATGCCTAGCCATGCAATGCGAAAAAAAGTGCTGTCGCTTAAGATTGCCTTTGGCAAAATCCTGTTAACGATTATGGGCTTGTTCAGTGGTGCATCGATTGGGCGTGAAGGCCCCACCGTGCATGTCGGTGCATCCATTATTTATTCTTTGCATACCCACCACGGTTTTAAGCGCCAGCATATGGCCAAGGCACTGATTATTGCCGGCGGTGCGGCGGGGATCTCAGCGGCCTTTAATACCCCTCTGGCCGGTATCATCTTCGCAATTGAAGAAATGTCGCGCAATTTTGAGCGCCGCCTCAACAATATTCTATTACTGGCGGTTATTTTAGCTGGGCTGACCGCCATTGCTATTTTAGGTGAATATACTTACTTTGGGCACAGTAATGCAGTACTGCCATTAAACCAATATGCCTGGGTAGCCATTATTATCTGCGGTATTGGCGGCGGTATACTGGGTGGCTTGTTTAGTTTAACCTTGATCCACGGCTCGAAACGGTTGTTCCACTTTGCCCGCGCCCACCCTATTTATCTGGCCTTTATTTGTGGTCTGCTTATTAGCTTGCTGGGTTACAGCTCAAACGGGCTCACCTTTGGCACCGGTTACCATGAAGCGAAAAACTTAATCGATGGCGGCGAAGCCACGGCTGGCTTCCCTTTTATGAAGCTGCTTGCCACCATTGCGTCTTATTTAAGCGGCATACCGGGTGGGATTTTTGCACCTTCCTTGTCAATAGGCGCAGGCTTTGGTGCGAATTTGGCGGAGTACTTTCCGCTTTTACCGGCAGCCTCACTTATAATATTGGGCATGGTGGGTTATTTTACCGGCGTGGTGCAAACGCCCATTACCGCGTTTGTGATTGTGATGGAAATGACAACCAATTCATCGTTGCTGTTGCCGTTAATGGCAACCGCACTGATAGCCAAAGGTTTTTCGAAACTGGTTTGTCCCACCCCTATTTATCAGGCTTTATCTGAAGTATATTTAGCCAATACAAAAGAACCTAAAACGCAGTCGTAATTAATTATGTCAAATTTGAAAATAAAAGATAAATTGCTTGTAGGCTTTGTGCTTGTTTTTATCGGCTTGCTCGCTTATTTCTGGTTTTCACCCTCGGGCTTAAAAGTAATCTCGGATCTTGAATTAACCACCATCAAAGGTGAAAAGATTCAGCTTTCCTCATTACGCGGCCAACCCCTGCTTGTTACTTTCTGGGCAACCTCCTGCCCCGGCTGCATCAAGGAAATGCCACACTTAATCGAACTACATAACAAATACGCAGCTCAAGGCTTAAAAGTGATTGGTATTTCGATGCCCTACGACCGGCCTGACCACGTAATGAAGATGGCAAAGCAAAAAGCATTACCCTATACCATTGCAATGGATATTAACAAACAGGCGGTTAAAGCTTTTGGTGGTGTGAGCTTAACGCCAACGACTTTTTTAATTGCTCCCAATGGCACCATTGTTCGGCAAAAGATTGGCGAATTTGATATGTACGCTGTCGAAAAACACATACAGCAGTTGCTTGCGTTAAGTAATAAAACAGCATCAACACAAAAATTGCAGCCAGCCAATGATGTTAAAAAAACAAATTAAAGAGCCTTGTAGCCATGTTATGGATTAAAGCACTGCATGTTAGTTTTATGGTGACTTGGTTTGCAGGGTTGTTTTATCTGCCGCGTTTATTTGTTTACCATGCCATGTGTGATGCAAACGATATTACTAGCATTGAACGTTTTAAAGTAATGGAACGGAAATTGTATTACGGCATTATGACGCCCGGGCTTATCTTTACCGCGTTGTTTGGTGGCTGGCTATTGTATGACTATGCATGGCAAAATTTTGCAGACACCAGCTGGATGCAAATAAAACTTGTCAGTGTGATTTTTTTAATCGGCTACCATTTTCATTGTGGAAAATTACTTAAGGATTTTAAACTCGACCGTAATACTCGCAGCCATGTGTTTTATCGTTGGTATAACGAAGTGCCGGTGGTATTCTTATTTTTAATTATTATTCTTGTGGTTGTAAAACCATAAAACCATCAACGCTTACAGTAAACTATTTAGAAAAATAAATATTCTTCATTTCGTTTATTTTTTCCTGCGCGGTAACGGTGGCCTGTTGAACATCTGCCGGTGTTAAGTCTGTTATTTTCCAACAGGCATCATCGATTGATTGTAAATCGGACTCATCAATATCATCACTGTAAGGCAATGCGGCAACCGCATTGGCAATGTGAATTAGACTTACTTCCAATTTAAAATCTTGTGCTTTTTCAGGTTCATGATGGAACTCGATACATTCAATCAAGTACGCAGGCAAATGCCATTCACGCGCCAGCGCCGCGCCAACTTGTGCATGGTCAAAACCAATCACTTCACGCTCTTCCATATATAAAGGTAAGGATTCCCCTTGCACGGTACGCAAGAGGGCATCGTGGATAAGTTCGGGAATTTTATTAAACATCACCAAATGACCAATATCGTGTAAAAGACCGGCAACAAACATCGAATCACGCAATGGCGGATTATGTTTACTCGACAGCTCTTGTGCCAACAAGCCGCAATACAGGCTGTGGTACCAAAAATCATCCACTGAAATCACATGTATGGGAATACCAGCAAAAGCACTGGTGGTCGCGGTTGATAACACCACATCGGTAATTTGCTTTGTACCAAGTACCGTTACAGCACGGGCAATGGTACTCACTTCAGCAGAAAGCCCGTAAAAAGGACTATTAGCAATAGCCAATACACGAACGGTTAAGGCCGGATCTTGGCTAATGAGCTCGCCGATTTCATCAACCGACACATTAGGATCATCCACCATCGAGCTAATTTTAATCGCCACTTCAGGAAGCGAAACAAGCCCCTGAATATCATCGACTAACGAGTTTAGTTCAATGTTTTGCGTTGCTGCCGTAGTACCAGACATTATTTAATATTCACCTTAAATTTATAAATTACATGCACTTGCGAGTTAACAAGCACTCACTTTATGCAAAAAATCCGTTACTCTATTAAAATATCGGCCAATTCAGGAAAAACATTAAGGATAAAAACACTCAATATGGATAACGCTAGGTAATTTCTACCATATCAAAATCGGACTTACCCACGCTGCAATCAGGGCATTGCCAGTCGTCCGGTATGTCATCCCATTTTGTTCCCGGCGCAATGCCTTCGTCTGGCAAGCCGAGTTCTTCATCATAAATAAAACCACAAATATCACATTCGTATTTTTTAAAGCTCATAGAACGCTCTCTAATAATTAATCACATATAAATAGTATATAGAGCCGAGCATAAATAAAAACAACCGGGCAAGCAATGTTACAATTTGGCCATGCCCTCAAATAAGCCCAATAAGTCCACTAGGTCTCCGAAAGCGACCAGCGTTTTAGTGTTTGCCGGTTTAGACCCAACGGGCAGTGCGGGTATTCAGGCCGATATTGAAACCCTGTCCCATTTACAAATACATGCCTTACCCATTGTCACCTGCTTAACGGTGCAAGACACCCACAATGTTTCACACGTTCAAACCGTCGACACACTTGTTGTCCAGCAACAAATTGACACTCTATTAAAAGACATTCAGCCCAGTGCAATTAAACTCGGCTTATTGTCCAGCATTGAGATGATTAATATTGTTTCGGACATTCTTAAAGGCTGTCTGCAAAATCACCCCAATCTTGCTATTATTTTTGACCCCATTTTGCGTGCTGGCGGGGGAGCCGAACTCGCCTCGAACAATACAGATATAGAGCAACTGATAAGCGCCATGCGTGAAAAAATTATCCCGCATAGCACCGTGATAACTCCCAATAGTTTAGAGGCACGACTCTTAACAGGACAACAAACGTTAGCCGACTGTGCCGATGCCCTGCTCGAACTCGGTTGCAAACATGTATTGATTAGCGGCGAACATGAAAATAATCCAGATGAAATTATCAATACTTTATATTCAGAGGGAAACCCTGAGCAGCAGGTTTTGTGCTGGAAACGACTACCGCATCAGTATCATGGTTCGGGGTGTACACTGGCCTCGGCACTCGCAGCTTACCTTGCCAAAAATGATTCCATACAAGATGCTGTAAAAAAGGCACAGACATATACCAACACCGTGCTTCGCCATGCGGTTAAATTAGGACAAGGCCAATATCATCCTAATCGAATTGAAGAATATAGTAGTGAATAAAAATAAATTACAGGGCTTATACGTTATAACCGACCCCAGCTTATGCGCTACAAATATTATAGAAAATGTTGAACAAGCTATTTTAGGTGGCGCACAAATTATTCAGTATCGGAATAAAACGGCCGACGCGCAGCAACAACTTGCCGAAGCGCAGGCATTGCAAAGGTTATGTCAGAAACACCAGCGGGTTTTTATTATTAATGATGACATCACATTGGCTTTAGCGATTAATGCAGACGGGGTACACTTGGGGCAAACCGATAGCAGTATCCCTTTAGCCAGAGGACAGCTTGGTAAAGAAAAAATAATAGGCGTTACCTGCCATAGTGACTTGGGAGCAGCAAAAGACGCACAATTACAGGGTGCGGACTATGTTGCCTTTGGACGATTTTATCCTTCACAGACAAAGCCCGCTGCCCCACCAGCCGAAATTGATATACTCCATCAGGCAAAAGCACAATTACAGTTACCGATAGTTGCAATTGGCGGAGTAACCATTGAAAATGCTCCAACACTTATAAACGCAGGCGCAGACATGCTCGCCGTTATTCATGCTGTTTTTGCACAAGATAATATAAAACAATCGGCACAAAATTTATCACAACTATTTTAACAGGACTGTCATTATGTCAACTTCATTAACTAACTCATCGACTTTATTCGAACAAGCCCAACAATGTATTCCCGGTGGCGTTAATTCACCGGTACGTGCATTTAACGGTGTCGGTGGTACACCGGTATTTTTTAAGTCGGCGCAGGGTGCTTATGTTTATGATGAGGATAAAAATAAATACATCGACTATGTTGCCTCATGGGGGCCAATGATAGTTGGCCATGCACACCCAGATGTTTTAACCGCGGTTGAGGTTGCCATGGAAAAAGGTTTAAGCTTTGGCGCACCGACCGAACTTGAAACCACCATGGCTTGCAAGGTGTGTGAGATTGTTGACTCCATCGAACTGGTTCGGATGGTCAGCTCAGGCACCGAAGCCACCATGAGTGCATTGCGACTGGCGCGCGGCTTTACCGGTCGAGAAAAAATTATAAAATTTGAAGGTTGTTACCATGGCCATTCAGATTCATTACTGGTTAAAGCGGGTTCCGGTGCACTTACGATGGGGGTCCCCACTTCACCCGGCGTTCCGGCTGCATTGGCTGAACTCACCCTCACTTTAAACTATAACGATATTAAGCAAGTTAAACAGACCTTTGATGAAATCGGTGATGAGATCGCAGCGGTAATAGTTGAGCCAGTGGCAGGCAACATGAATTGCATTCCACCCATTGTCGGTTTTCTTGAAACATTAAGGGAAGAGTGCAGCAAACACGGTACAGTTTTAATTTTCGATGAAGTGATGACAGGCTTCCGAGTTGCTCTGGGTGGAGCACAAAGTTATTACAATGTGGCTCCCGACTTAACCACTTTAGGTAAAGTGATTGGTGGCGGCATGCCGGTGGGAGCCTTTGGCGGTAAACGCGAAATTATGCAACAGATTGCGCCTAGCGGGCCCATCTATCAAGCGGGTACTTTATCCGGCAACCCGGTTGCGATGGCCGCAGGTCTTAAAAACCTAGAAATCATCAGCAGCACTGGCTTTTATGAACGCTTAAATAAAAAAGTCGTTGCGCTTACCAGCGGTTTAAAAGAACGTGCGGCGCCAACGGGTATTGGCTTAACCACCAATGAAGTTGGCGGTATGTTTGGGGTGTTCTTTACCGAAGCAGAACAGGTCAGCAACTTCGTCGAAGTGTCTCAGTGTGATGTTGAACGCTTTAAACGTTTCTATCATGGCATGCTGGAGCAAGGTATTTATCTTGCACCGTCAGCTTATGAAGCTGGTTTTGTTTCAAGTGCGCATACCAATGAAGATATTGAAAAAACTCTGGATGCGGCTGAGATAGTATTTAAAACATTATAGATTATTATTTTTAACCATGAAGGAGAGCCTAGCAGGCTCTCCTTCATGGTTAAAAAATCAAATCCGCCCTTCCAAAGAAAAATCTTTATAACGATGTAACGAATGACCATTAACGTTACTAACAGAAAACACCGCATCACTCCCGCCAAAGTTATTCACCGCGGCTGTCTCAGTTTTAAAGTCAACCCCCGCAACATCAATATGGCTGCGTACTGTCTGGATACCAATGTTTGCCGTTATGTTGCTACTGGTCATATTTAAGGTTGAATCAAATAGCGTGATAGCAATATCTTTTGAAATGATCTGGCTAGCTTCAATTTCAATAGATGAATCTTTTGCCATAATCGAACCAATATTTGCATTCTTAATAATGACTTTTCTGCAGTTGTCTAATTCAATGCGCAGGTAGTCACCCGTGAACGTCCTTTCAAAACCATTTGTGCATTTTCCAATTCGCCCAGATTTTTTAAATACTGGAAACTGCCAGTGTTGGTGGTTTAACTCAGAATCCGTTTGGTCTAAATGCGCTAGCATTAATCGATTAAACGCTGCGGGTTGATCCGCCATTGACGAATGCGCCGAGCGGGATAATATTTTTAAATAGGCCTTTGGCATACGCACCTGTAATATTTTACCCGTTCTTATTGGGGTAACAAGATCATATGCACCCCAGATAATCAGCGTCGGTGTTTTGTTTTTACGAATTGCCCCACTAAAATCTTCAGTCGAAACAGCCACACTGGCTATCGGAATTGAATTGCCATTTAAAATAATACGGCGTAACTCTGGAACTTGTAATGCATCACGCACATCAAGAGGCACCGCGTCAAGGTTCTGGAAAAAAGTGTTCGCCAACTCTTGTACGATGGGCATATCTTCCAAACCGGGCATGGCCCAGTTGGTAATACGTTGCAAAGACTTTAACCATTTAAAGGCAATACTTTTCGCATAAGAATATTGATGCAGCACACCACCCACATCCGCAAGAACTAAGCGTTTTACATCCGCGGGATACATTGCGCTATAACGTAAGGCAATCGCCCCGCCCATTGAATGGCCGATTAAGTAAAAAGGTTTAGCAATGTATTTTTGCGTAACATAGTGAACAAAACGTGCATAATTTGTTGGCGAATACAACTTATTACTACGGGACGATTGACCAAAGCCCGGCAAGTCAAAACTAATCACATGATACTTGTCTTTTAGTGCTGCAATTTGCGCGTACCATCTAGCGGCTTCGGCATTTAAACCATGCACCAGCACAACGGTTTCTTTGGCTCCTTTATTTATTTCATAGATACACGCTCGGCCATTAAAAACAGGTTCGACTTCACAGTTTTTAGACATACCAAGAACTTGTAGTTTTTTAACTGGGTCTGGTTCAGGTAGAGTCAATTCTGCCTGAGCATTATTTAAAAATAACACCGGCATCAACAACAATGGCAGAAAAAAATATTTATACATATTTTGCTACAAAATTATAAATTACATCGAAGCAACGCTTCACTAAACAACCTGAAACACGCTAATATGTTCGCATTATGACAATAGACAGTCTAGAAATATTTCTTAATTGGATGACCCAGAACACAGTCTGGGTCAGTCTTTTTATCTTTATTGTTGCAATGGGTGAATCCATGCTCGTTATTGGGCTGATTGTGCCGGGGTTTTTCCTTATGGTTGGCTTTGGCGCATTAATTGCGACAGGACACCTCAGCTTCTGGCCAACCGTGCTGATTGCCATCACCGGTGCCATTGCCGGTGATGGCCTCAGCTACTGGATTGGCAAACGTTACCAGCAACAGTTACAACGCATGTGGCCTCTGTCACGCTACCCGACGCTAATTAAACAAGGGCAAACATTTTTTAAAAAACACGGTAAAAAAAGTGTCGTCTTAGGCCGGTTCTTTGGGCCACTGCGCGCCATCGTTCCCACGGTAGCGGGCATGTCAAATATGCCACCAATGCAATTTTATGTATCCAATGTTCTTTCAGCAATGGCTTGGGCACCGCTGTACCTGTTGCCGGGCATCCTCTTTGGCATGTCATTGCAACTGGCAAAAGAGTTTGCCGGCCAGCTTGCATTGTTAATTGTGCTGGCCATTGTTTTAGTGCTTATTACTGCACATCTTGTTCGCAGCATTTATGGCTGGCTCGCACCGCAAGCCGATGTTTTATCTTATCGACTGCTTATCTGGGCTCGCAATCATCCCATTATCGGTTCAATGCCAAACAGTCTGGTGAACCCACAAAGTTCAGAAGTTCGAGCCATTACCGGCTTTGGATTTTTATTATTAACCAGCACTCTTATTCTTATTATTCTTAACCACTATTTATTTAATACCTTATTTATTAATAATGTCGATGCCTTTATTCACAAACAACTGCTCCTATTGCAGCACCCTATTGCAAACGATGTTGCTACTTTTTTTAACTATTTTGGCAACTATAATATAGTGTTCAGCGGTGTTGCCCTGTTCTCAATCTGGAATTTTTACAACCGAAACTATAAAGCCATCTTTTTTATTATTGCTGGGCTGTTGTTACCTTGGGTAACGTTGTCCCTGATTAATACTTTTAGCCTGTCATTTAATTCTTTTTCTCAACACTATCAGGGAATGACGCATTCTTTATTTATGCTTGCTGTGAGTGTCTATGGTTTTATGGCTATTTATTTTGTAAAAGGGCTAACTAGCAAAACAAGCCTTATTATTTATACTCTGGTTATTTTATTTTTATTTGCCATTGCCTTTGCCCAGCTTTATACAGGTATACAAGTGTTTTCAATACTGCTGGGGCATTTGTTTTTTGGACTACTGTGGGTGTCTATTTTGGGCATTGCCTATCGGCGTCATCCTATCCAAAATGCAAGCACTGAAACTAAAAAACCGTTATCCATCACACTTATAAGTATCTTGGGGATTGTACTGCTTATTTTCACCATTAACAATAATATTAAAATACCGGCTGAAAAACCACATCCACAAAAATCCCGTTTTATTATTGGTTCTGCTGCATGGCTTGAATCAGGCTGGGAAATTTTACCACGATTTAGAAATGATATTAGAGGCGAGCAGAAGCAACCGATGAACATTCAATGGGCAGCAGATCAAGCTACTATTACTGATGCACTCAACCACAGCGGCTGGCAACAAGTAAACAATACAACAGAAAAATATTTTAACTGGTTAAAAAATATAGGGGACTTACTAAAGCTTCCAATTGTAAAACACCTTCATAATGGCCAATACAATATCCTCACTTTTAGAAAACAACTAACAGATAAACGGCTCGCCATTGTCCGGCTCTGGCCATCCGAATATTACCTTAAAAGCGAGGGTACAAAGAAACCATTATGGATAGGTGAAGTCTCTTTTTCAGAAATCACCCGAGCGCCGTTCCTAAATTACTTAACAACGGTTAGTGCGTTTAATAATGCCACTGATATTTTACGAAATAGTCTTAAGTCTACAACTTATGAAATACGTCGCTATTCGGTTGAATCAAAAATCGAGAATAATCGAGAGGGTAAGGTTTTACTCATTAAGTGATATAAATTTTAGTGCTTGGCATCTTTTAATATAGATTCAATCCTCGCAAGACGCGCCTCTATATTGTCACTTTCAAGTAATGCCTGTTTTTCTTCTAGACCAGTCGGCAATAGCTCGATTAAACGTGCTGACATCCATTCCATATCATCCATGTGCCGCTGCATCGTTTTAAACGGCGGATCGAGTTGCTCCAGTATTTGTTCCAATATTGGAATAAAATACCGGTTGTCATCATGCACATCCATAGGCTCAATATTTTTAATGACTTCAATGTCTGCCGTCATTAACTGGGCATCATTCACCTGTATATCCTTCACTCTGAAACGCTGAGTTGCGGTTAAGGTAATACCTAACAGACCATCGGTGCGTTTATGCCAGTATGATATTACAGCCAGTGTTCCAACAGTATAAATCTCCGGCGCAGGCCCCACTTCGTCACCACTTTTGATCAGTACCACACCAATCGGTGTTTCTGTTTTCATTGAACGACTGACCATATCGAGATAACGCGGCTCAAATACACGCAAAGGTAACGGCCCGCCCGGAAATAAAACGGTGTTAAGTGGAAACAGTGGAATGTTCATTGCTACACAATGGCTCTCTTATACAGTATTAATAATATATTTAAGATTGATCTGTTTATTCTGTCAAGCTGCGCTACAAATTGAGCAAAATAAATTAAGGCTCAAGCCCCCAACGCGGTAATAACGAATGTTCGACTCCAATATGGTCTAAAATTCGAGCAACCACAAAGTCCACCAAATCAGTAATGCCCTGTGGCTTCTGATAAAATCCGGGATTGGCTGGCATAATGGTTACCCCCAGCTGTGCAAGTTTTAGCATATTTTCTATATGAATTGCCGAGAATGGCATTTCCCGAACCACTAGCATTAATTTTCTCTGTTCTTTAATCATCACATCAGCAGCGCGTTGCATAAGGTTATTACTGGCACCCTGTGCAATGGCCGAGAGCGTACCTGTTGTGCACGGGCAAACAATCATGTGTTCGGCTTTATGCGAGCCACTGGCAACCGGCGAACTCCATTGCTCTCGACCATAAACAATAATTTGATCGGGCTTTGCTTTGTAGTACTCGGTTAAATAAGCTTGTGCTTCTTGTGGCCGTGAAGGAATATCTAAATCTGTTTCCATTGCAAAGACAGCCTGTGCCGCTTTGGAAATTAAAAAATAAACTTGCCGACCATCTTTTAATAAGGTTTCTAATAAACGTAAACCATAGCAAGCACCGGATGCACCGGTCATGGCCAAAATTATCGGGGCGGAATGGCTCACTCAATGAAACTCAGTTTAGGATTAGACTTTAGTTTAGCATACTTAATAGTTTCTGGTGGATCCCAGAAAAACCACCGTTACTCATAATCAGCACATGATCGCTAGGCTTCAGTATTGCAACCAGTTTATCCAATAAAATATCCACACTGTCTTCAACGTTGCTATATTTTAATGCCTTGAATGATCCCGCTAAATCCCATTGCAAATTATCAGCCTGTAACGCAAAAACGCAGTCAGCTAATTGTAATGAGTTGGCCAGCGTTTTTGCATGCACACCCTGCTTCATGGTATTTGAACGTGGCTCAAGTACAGCAATAATGCGCACCGCCGTACCCACCTGCCGGCGCAAACCATCCAGCGTTGTTTTAATTGCCGTGGGATGGTGTGCAAAATCATCATAAACCGTAATACCGTTCACCACACCACGCACTTCCATGCGGCGTTTAATCCCTTCAAACTGTGCTAGTGTTTCGATGGCATGCTGCGGCGTAATACCAATATGGCGAGCCGCAATAATCGCCGCTAGGCCATTAAACATATTGTGTCGGCCAATAAGCGCCCACTTCACTGTTCCCAAATCTTTATTCTGATAAAATACTTTAAACTCAGAGAAATCGTCTTTAACTGCTTTGCACAGCCAATTGGTTTCTGCTTTTTTTGCATCGGAAAAAACCGCAGTAGGCGTCCAGCAACCTTGCTGCAACATTTCGCTTAAATATTTTTCGTCCTGCGGGTAAATCACTAAACCATTTTCAGGTACAGTTCGAATTAAATGATGGAATTGGGTTTGAATGGCCTTTATATTTTCAAAAATATCCGCATGATCAAATTCAAGGTTATTCAGTATCACGGTGCGCGGGTGGTAATGCACAAACTTGGAACGCTTATCAAAAAAGGCCGTGTCATATTCATCGGCTTCAATCACAAAAAAATCAGAATCACCTAGGCTAGCCGACACACCAAAGTTCTTTGCCACGCCACCAATTAAAAACCCTGGTTTCATACCATTGGCTTCTAAAATCCAAGCAAGCATACTGCTCGTGGTTGTTTTGCCATGCGTACCCGCAACACCCAACACCCAGCGCTGTTGTAAAACATGCTCCGCCAACCATTGCGCCCCGGAAGTATAAAGAATGTTATTATTTAGCACATACTCCACTGCCGGATTACCTCGTGACAGGGCATTGCCAATCACTACCACATCCGGTTGTGGTTTTAGTTGGGCAACATCAAAGCCCTGAATAATTTCAATCCCCTGCTCTTCCAGCATCGTGCTCATTGGTGGATAAACATTGAGGTCGCTACCGGTGACCTTATGCCCCAAACCACGCGCCAAAGTCGCAAGCCCACCCATAAAGGTGCCGCAGATGCCGAGTATATGAATGTGCATAGGAGTCTCTATATATATTAAGGTATAAATTGTGTGATAATCAGCTTATCTTAACGACAAACAAAGCCCATTAAAAGAACCATTATGCCGACAACCTATCAAACCGCATCAAATCATTCGTTTTCCTATATCGACAACAATGATGATTTACAAACCTATTGTGATTCCATAAAGGAATCCAGCACTTTATTTATTGATACCGAATTTATCCGCGAAAAAACCTACGCACCTATATTGTGCCTTATTCAAATTGCCAGCGAAGAAACGCTCGCTTGTATTGACCCATTAGCCATTACAAACATCGAGCCTTTTCTCGAACTGATTTATAACGATTCCATTACCAAAGTATTTCATGCAGCAAGGCAAGACCTAGAAATTTTTTATAACCTGCGACACACCGCACCCAAACCTGTATTTGATACACAAATTGCAGCCAGCCTGCTCGGCCATGCCGACCAGATTGGTTATGGCAATTTAGTCAACGCTATCGTTAAAGTCAGCCTCGATAAAAAATATGCACGCACCGACTGGACGCAACGCCCACTGAGCAAAGCGCAACTTGAATACGCCATCAATGATGTTATTTATTTAAGGGATATTTACAGCATTATTTGCCAGCAGCTTACAGACAATAATCGCCGGCAATGGCTGAATGATGATTTTGAATTATTAACCGCAGATTCAACCTTTCAAATATCACCTGAAAAAATGTGGCGAAAAGTGAAAGGCCATAACAAACTCGGTGGGTTACAACGCGCCATATTGCAAGACTTAGCCGCTTGGCGTGAACAACGCGCCATTCAATCTGACAAACCCCGTAAATGGATACTCAGTGACGATATATTGCTAAGCCTTGCTCAACACCAACCTGACTCCACTGCCAAACTCGAAAAAATACGCGGCCTAACCGATGGCATTATAAGAAAGTCAGGTGCAGCATTGATGAATATTATTAAAGAATCATTACAACGCCCACAGGAAACATGGCCAACACTGCCCAAGTTTGCGAAAACCACACTACAACAAGATGCTTTAATCGATTGTATGATGGCCATCGTACGACTTTGCGCAGCAAAGGAGAAAATATCAAGCAGTATGCTATGCTCAAGAAAAGATCTTGAAAAATGGCTTGGCAATGACGACTCCATTGCTTTGTTATCCGGGTGGCGCAAAAAATTGGCGGGGACACAAGTGGCTGACTTTTTAAACGGTGATATCACCTTATCAAGCGACACCAACAAACTAAAACTTACTCACAAATAACCATGTACTTATGTCCGAACGGCTTATCAAAAAAATAAAGCAACGCAGCCAGTGCTACCTTTGTTATAAATATAATTACACGCCAAAAGAAAATAATACTTACCAGCTCTTTAGTGAGGGCAAGCAATTTTACCCAGCTATGCTGGAAACTATAGAAAAAGCACAGTCTTATATTTACATTGTCCAGTATATTTTTGAAACCGGTCTTACTTCCGAAAAATTCATCGATGCACTTGTTCAGGCCAGACAACGCGGCATTGAAATTTGTATAATTCTTGACGCCTATGGCTCAAAAAGGCTCAGCGTACAGGAAAGGCAACGGCTTCATACTGTTGGCATTCAAGTCTACTTTTTTAACCCCTTACGCAATCACCACTTAATTAAGTTCTTATACCGAGACCACCGAAAGCTACTGGTTATTGATGGTGAACATGCTTTTATTGGCGGAGCCGGAATATGTGATGACTACAATTTTCCTTTAGAACACCCCGCAAGCTGGCAGGATATGGTTGTTAAAGTAACAGGGGCGCTTGCACTTGATAGTGCTTATTTATTTCAGCAACAAAGAAAGATTAACCAGAAAGAAATTACAGACTGTACAGAAAAAATTAAGACAACCAGTCTCACTCTCAATACAGAACAAGGCCGCTTGTTAACCTCTAAAACATGGCACCATAATGAAATTCAACGCGCCATATTACACGCTATACGCAAAGCAAAGCATCGAGTCTGGATTACCACCCCTTATTTTGTACCCACTCGAAAATTACGCAGCCAGCTAAAATCAGCTGCCCATCGTGGTTGCGATGTACGCTTGTTATTACCTGGTGCCAGCAGTTCTGACCATCCGTGGGTTAGCCAGATAGCACGGCAACGCTATCGCCGCCTGCTTAAAAATCAGGTGAATATTTTTGAATATCAGGGTCGATTTACTCATGCTAAAGCCATCTTATGTGATGACTGGGTTTGCATTGGTTCCAGTAATTTAGATAGATGGAATCAGAAATTTAACCTTGAGCTTAATATTGAAATACAATCAACTCAACTCACTAAGCAACTCGGTGATTTTTTTAGACAGTGTTTTGATAATTCAAAACAAATAGACAAAGAACAGTGGAAAGCACGCCCCCGAGTTCAAAAAATAAAAGAATGGTTCTGGAGTAAGGTGGCAATGTGGGTCGAACGGTTTATACACAATATAAGGTAACTATGCGTCTGAGAATGAAAATGTGCCGTAGCGGCTTATTTTTGCACCATCATGCCACCAACTTTTGCCTAACCCTGCTTTGATTTTTAAATGCTGTAAGAAATCGCTAGCCTGTGGCAGTTGTTCCCATACCGAAGGTAAGAACGTTCCCCTGTAATGGCCATACTCCAGTATGAGCCCATCGATTCCCGGCCGTATCTGACGCAACAAATCGCCTTCATTTTTAAAAAGCATGACTTCGGGCTTACCTAATGCCGATATTTCAATATCAAGATCTTTAAATTCATTTTGCTGCAATACGGGAAACCGTGGGTCGTTAAATGCGGCGGCAAAAGCATGTTCAGCAACATCATTGATCAGCGGTTGATAAGCCTCCAGTGCGCCGATACAACCGCGTAATTGGCCACGCTTATGCAGCGTTACAAAACAGGCCTGCCGTTGTTGAAGATCGTTAGTATAATCTTCTGCAACAACATCCAGCGCAGAACCGGTTTGCAAGCCATGCAAAATAGATTTTTTTGCAATACCTATACAAGTTTGCTGATCATCTTTTGATAGTTTAATGGATGACATAAGCACCATAGCCAACAACACGTTCAGTTGAACCCGACATATCACCTGAATTTCTTAAGTCCAGAAGTTTAACAGTTAATTGTTTCTGTTCCGCCACCGTAAGCATCCCATTTAAACCATTACGCCCACAGGCATCCTCATAACCAATCCGTTCCGGTTGCAAATGTACAATGGCATCACTGGTTGCACGGTCTATTTTATTTGCTGCATCATACTCATGGTAATGACTTAGATCGGTACTGATAACAATTAAGGTATTATCATCATCTAAAAATAAATTGATAATTTCAGCCACATCGAACCTTTCCGCTTCCCCCACTACTAGCGGAACAAGACTAAAATCACCCAGAATTTCCTGTAAAAAAGGCAGCTGCACTTCTAGACTATGTTCATCCCGATGCGCTCGTTCCAAAGCGATAACCTGCGGCATGGCTAACAATTTCGTGACCGCGTTCTTGTCGACAGGAATATTGCCCAAGGGTGTATTAAAGGTATCCGACTCAGGCACAGCCAATCCAGCAAAGGCCACTCGATGGGAAGGCCCAAGCAACACAACACGATTAATTTTTTCTTTAAATAGAATGAGCTGTTTATAAGCCGAAGCCGCGACCACACCGGAATAAACATAACCGGCATGAGGAACAATAATAGCTCTGGGTATAGCGGTTGAGGTGATGGCCTTAACCTGATCCAAATATTGATGGATATCCTGCCGTAAAATGGCAGCATCGGCCGGATAAAACAGTCCGGCAACCGCTGGGAGTCTTGTTTTGTTCATAGCCGCCATACCTCCATCTTTAAACCACAACCGTGTTGTGATCAGGCTTAGTTATATAATAAGGGCATTTTTCACACTTGCAATAGTATTGTTTAACCTCCATATATTATTTATGACGGATGCTTCAGTTGTTAAAACAAAATATTGGCATTTGCTGGGCGATGGGCGCGTACAGTGCGATTTATGCCCACGTGAATGCAAATTACACGAAGGACAGCAAGGCCTGTGTTTTGTGCGCGCCAACCAGAATAATGAACTGGTACTCACCACCTATGGCCGCTCCAGCGGTTTTTGCATTGATCCCATTGAAAAGAAACCACTCAACCATTTTTTACCCGGCACGCCTGTTTTATCGTTTGGCACCGCCGGTTGTAATCTGGCTTGTAAGTTTTGCCAGAACTGGGACATCAGTAAGTCCCGCGAAATGAATACTCTCGCCGATGCGGCCAGCCCAGAAAGGATTGCAAACACGGCAGAACAGCATGGCTGTCGCAGTGTTGCTTATACCTATAACGATCCAATTATTTTTCATGAATATGCGATTGATGTTGCCAAAGCCTGCCGTGAAAAAAACATTAGATCTGTTGCCGTTAGCGCAGGCTATGTAAACCCAAAACCCCGCGCTGAATTTTACCAGTGGATGGATGCGGCCAATGTTGATTTAAAAGCTTTTACCGACCGCTTCTACTACAAAATAACGGGTGGACACCTCGAACCTGTATTAGAAACATTAAAATACATTAAGCAGGAAACCGACTGCTGGCTGGAAACCACCACTTTAATTATTCCTGGCGAGAATGATTCTGAAAAGGAACTAACTGAAATGTGTGAATGGTTGGTGGAAAATCTGGGCTCGGATGTACCCATGCACTTTAGTGCATTCCACCCCGACTTTAAAATGATGGCTACGCCAGCCACACCGGCCAGTACATTAACCCTAGCCAGAGATATCGCAATAAAAGCCGGTGTACGTTATGCCTATGTTGGCAATGTGCATAACCGTGATGGCGATAGTACTTGGTGCCATCAATGTGGTGAGCTATTGATTGAACGCGACTGGTATGAATTAGGCCAATGGAATCTGAGTGCCGAGGGAAACTGCCAATTTTGCGGCACAAAAGTGGCTGGAGTGTTTGAAGCACAACCAGGAAAATGGGGTGCTAAACGCCAACCTATTCGATTGACGAGCTCACCTGTTTCTTTGTAGCACTGCGCCGTTTATTTATCCTATAAAAAAACATAAGAGCCAGTAAAGAAAAAAACCGGGCACTAAAAAACCGACCTGATATGAACAGGTCGGTTTTTATTTTACCGCATTACGTTTTATTTAACGTTTGCGAGCCTTCTTTTTGGCCTTTCTCTTAGCGACTTTTTTCTTGGCCTTCTTCTTGGTCACTTTCTTTTTGGCTTTTTTCTTAACGACTTTTTTCTTGGCCTTCTTCTTGGTCACTCTCTTTTTGGCCTTTTTCTTAGCGACTTTTTTCTTGGCCTTCTTCTTGGTCACTTTCTTTTTAGCCTTTTTCTTAGCGACTTTTTTCTTGGCCTTCTTCTTGGTCACTTTCTTTTTAGCCTTTTTCTTAGCGACTTTTTTCTTGGCCTTCTTCTTGGTCACTTTCTTTTTAGCCTTTTTCTTAGTGACTTTTTTCTTGGCCACTATTTTTTTCTTAGTCGATTTTTTTTTGCTGGTTTTTTTCTTAGCCGTTGTTTTTTTCTTTGCTGTTGCTTTTTTCTTAGTCGGTTTTTTCTTTTTAGCTGCTTTTTTCTTAACTATTTTTTCTACAGCCGGTTTTTCTTCAGCTGGTGTTTCTACCACAATTTCAACTGTCGGCTCATCCACCGCCGTATTTTTCGGAATGGTATCTAAAACACGTTCAATAGATGCAAAAATATCTGTAATTTCACCGGTGCCTTTGACCGTCCGTAATTTACCTTGGCCACGATAGTAATCCACTAACGGTGCTGTTTGTGCTTCGTATACTTTTAAACGATTGGCAATGGTATCTTCATTGTCATCCGCACGATGCAGTAGCTCACCCCCACATTTATCACATTGACCATCAATGCGCGGTGGTGAGGTATATAAGTTAAACATTTGACCGCAGGAGGCACAGGTTCGACGACCGGTTAAACGTTTCATTAGCACGTCAAACTCAACATCAATCAATAAACTGGTTTGCAGTGGTTTGCCCATTTCATGCAGCATGATATCCAGCGCTTCTGCCTGCATAATATTGCGAGGAAAACCGTCTAGAATAAAACCATTTTGGGCATCAGGTTGTGCTAGTCGTTCCTGAATCATACCTAATACAATGCCATCGTTCACTAGCTGCCCAGCATCCATTGCTGCTTTCGCTTCCCGACCCAGCGCAGTGCCCGCAGCAACGGCTTCACGTAATAAATCACCGGTTGAAAGTTGCGGAATATTGTATTTTTCTACGAGCAATTTGGCTTGTGTCCCTTTGCCGCCGCCCGGTGCTCCGATTAGTACTATTCTCATTGGTTTTCACTCCATAATGGCTTTTATTTAGATTTAATCAAATATCTGGTTACGACAAAAATAATTCGCAATAGAACAAATTAAATTAGTCGTTGTGTTAGCTTAAGTCAATGAGCTATATCAAAAAAAGAGGGTAAAGAAATGTATACATTGGCCGACTTAATGAGCTGATTTTAGTTATTTGAGAATCGGCGGGCATTTCAACCAGACTCCTTCGTATATTAGCATTTCCTTTTATATTGAGTAATGTTAAACTCGCCTGCTTTCGCCATTGTTAGTACTATTTCGAGGCAAACTATGAATTTAGATCGCGTTAGTTCCGGTAAGAATGTTCCTGAAGAAATCAATGTCATTATTGAGATCCCTTCTCACAGTGATCCTGTAAAATATGAAGTAGATAAAGAAACCGGTGCCATGTTTGTCGACCGTTTTATGAACACTGCCATGCATTACCCTTGCAACTACGGTTATATCCCGCATACTTTATCGGATGATGGTGATCCTGCAGATGTTTTAGTCGTTACCCCTATCCCTGTTATCAGCGGGTCGGTGGTAAAATGCCGCTTAATTGGTATGTTACAAATGACGGATGAAGCAGGTGAAGATGCAAAATTACTCGCTGTTCCCATTAGCAAACTGTGCAAACTGTATAAAGATGTTAATACGCATGAAGATATGCCAAAGATGTTACTCGACCAGATTTCGCACTTTTTTGAACATTACAAAGATTTGGAAGAAGGTAAATGGGTTAAGGTCGAGGGTTGGGTCGATACCGATGCGGCTAAAGCCGAAGTACTGGCGTCGATTGAACGTTTCCAAAATGCACCTGAAAAGCCTCACTTCTAATATTACTAATATATTAAGGGTATAGAACACATACGATGAAAGTTTGTATTGTCTCCGACAGCCATGACAACCGCTTTTTACTCAAAAAAGCAGTCGAACATGCCATCTCCAAAGGAGCCGAAGCGGTACTGCATTGTGGTGATGTTGTCGCGCCCACAACCCTGCGTATTTTACTGCCTTTAGGCTTGGACATTCATGTTATCCACGGTAACAACACCGGTGATACATTCAACATGGCCATGCTTGCCTCTAAACCGGACAATCAGCTGCACTACCACGGGCAAGATGCCGGTATTACCTTAGCCAAGCGAAAAATATTTTTAGTCCACTACCCACACTATGCCGAAGCAATGAGTACCACCGGCGACTGGGATCTAGTGTGTTGTGGCCACGATCACCGTGCGAGTATTCAGCAAATTAAAACCGTCAAACAAACAGAAACAACCATGATTAACCCCGGCACCGTGGGTGGTGTAGGTGCCGAACCAACGTATGTGATGGCTGACTTAAGTTCGATGGATTTTGAAATTATCCATGTACCGGTCGATGATGCACTGGCGTATAACCAGCCCCATGTTACGCCACATTAACAACGTCTAAAATCTCTTCAGGCTTACCTAGCGCATACCCCTGCGCATAGTTAATTCCCATTTTTCGAATGCACTCAAGTAGTTCTTCCGACTCAATAAACTCAGCAACCGTTTTCATACCCATAAACTGGCCAATTTGGTGAATAGACTTTACCAAATTAAAATCTTTTTCATCTTTTAGTACACTCATAACAAAACTGCCATCAATCTTTAAATAGTCAACGGGTAAGTTTTTTAAATATGTAAAGGAGCTTAAACCACTGCCAAAATCGTCCAAGCTAAATTTACAACCCCGGGCACGCAAAGTAGAAATAAAGGTTTGCGCCACTTTAAAATTGCTAATTAATGCCGTTTCGGTTATTTCGAAGCATATTTTTGAATAGGCTATTTTTGTTTCTTTAAATAAAACCAGCACTTCATCTAAAAATGTTTTGTCGCCTAAAGTCTGCCCAGATAAATTAATACTGCAATGAGACTCCTCCGATAAATTTGAATTTTTTATCAGAAAAAATGTTTTCTTTACAACCCAACGGTCAATCACTGGCATCAAATGGTATTGTTCTGCGACAGGCAAAAAATTAACCGGAGAAATAATTTCACCTGTCTCACTCACCATCCGAATAAGCACTTCGCAATGATTATGCTTGTCTTTGCCGTCAATATTAATAATCGGCTGTTTAAATAGCTTAAACCGTTCTTCTTCTATTGCGCTTTGCAGCTGCTGTAAGCGGGTAATATGTCCATGACGTTCAACTGACAATGTATCTTTGTCCGAATAAATATAGAAGTGATTTCGGCCATTATTTTTTGCAACATAACATGCCGATTCTGCGGCACTTAACACACTGGCAATGTCCGGTGTTTTTCTCGTTAACATTGCAATACCCACGCAAACATTTAATTCGTATGGATTAGAATCCCATTCAAAACGCCTTTCGATAAATTTTTTAATGATTTCTTTTGCAGCCTGTTCTACTTTTTTTACACTGACGTTTTCAAATAGCACTCTGAAGTCAGAATGGTCGACACGTGAAACACAATCTTTTTTTGCAACAATGGATTCTAAAATATGGGATACCTGTATAAGTACTTCGTCCTTAGCATCAAGACCACCACTGTCTGTCAGTAATTGCAGCTGGTCAAGATCCAGACTAATATTTAATACGGCATGTTCATCTGTACTGTTCCTCGCAGATTCAAATAGGCGGGCTATTCGTAGTTCAAATCCATATCTGTTTATTAAGCTAGTCAGTGGATCGTGAGTTGCCTGATAGGATAACTCCTCTTCCATTTGACGAATCTCAGTGACATCACGTAACACCAATACGACACCGGTGGTTACCTTATCTCGGCTCTTAAGAGGAGAAACTGTTACATCGAAACAGTGTATGTCACCGTTGGCATTTTTTATGTATTGCTCTGAAAATGTCAGTGTTTGTTGTTGCTTAATACTTTCTTTTACTAAAGCATGCAATGGTGGTGAATAATTATCCCTTAATCCACAATCAATGCAAAAAACACTTTTTAGTTTTTTATGTTTCAGGCGCACATGCGGTTGACCAATCAGTTTTTCAGCGGCCACATTTACAAACTGAATATGCCCCGATTTATCGGTTGTGATAACACCATCGGCAATCGACTCCAATGTAACCTGCGCACGTTCCTTTTGTTTAAATAAGCGAGCCTCCATTCGTTCGCGCTCGGTTACATCTTGTATAAAAGCATAGACAAACTGCTCGCCATCACTCTCAATCAGTTTTGCATTCATTTCCAGCATTAATTCCTTGTTGTTACTGGTATAACTGAATACATAGTAATTCTGCTTGTTCTTCAATAAGGCAGTCCAGGCAACGGAAAATTCTTTGTGCTTCGATGGGCTCAGAAATTCACTAAAAGCTCTAACTTTAGACTCGGGTAGATAATTAAAAATTTGTCGGAAAGCCGAGTTCACTTCGCGTAACTGACCATTAATGTCTGCTGACATAAATGCGTCATGCGTCGTGTTCAAGAAGATCTGGTTACGTTGCATTTGCTCAGTTAGCTTTCGCTCCGAGCCTAATAATCGTTTAAATAAAGGACCAATCGATATTACTGCCGTTAAAATAAAAGCGGATATAATTAAGGCAACAATTTCAGCTTGTAATTTTTGTGTGACAAGGGGATAAGCCTGTATTGCATAATACAAACTAATGCTACGCCGAATAGCCATCAGGAAGATAGCACTTGCTAAGGCAACCCAGACCCGCTTACCCCCAATTTTTTTTATTAAACGTAATGCAAAGTAAACAGATACAAATTGAATGCATACTGATACCAAAAGTACCGCAATAACTAACATCAACAACCTCTAGTACAACTTATTGGGGGATTAAGTTTCTAAAAGTAATTCGCTATCCTTATTTTCGTATTTTGTACTTGATATGAAAACCCCTCCATATCAAGCCTTGATTCCATTCATTCGTCTATTTTATACATGCTATGTTTTAGCATAACCTGATAAAAATTAAAGCTTTTTTTTCTGTATTGAGGTTATTTTTATTCAAGCTCTTTATTCATAACCCACATCATTCTTTTTGACACACTCTTCTACAACAAATCCTCAATAAACCATGCCGAAAAAGCATGCCGTCCACTCAACTGTGCTTTTTTATAGACGGCAGATGCTTGCTGGCGTACCGTTTTGTCAAGCGTGTCCCGAATAGCGGCTATTTCTTTGAGGCTAAAGCCTTTTAATAATAGCCAGCCCACTTCTCTTTCACTTTGCGTTAAATTCCACTCATCAAACTGTTTACTGATCACTTCACTCAGTTGTTTACGTGCGCTTAAGATATAACTATTAGCTTTGCCTTGTTGCTGTTCTGACTCCACCAGCTCCAGTTTCAATTTTTTTATTTGCCTGACTTGCTGACGCTGTTCATAGAGTATCCATATAAGCAGCATAAGTGCTAATGCAACCACTAGCGCTTCTTTAAATACATGAGAAAAAGGAGCGCCATGAGAAAGATCCCATAATAAATCCAGCCCACTCGTTACCCCCACAAGGAGCAATACGGCAATTAAAACCACTTCTTTTGTCGGTCGCATTTTCATTTTAGCTGTAGTTATCTATTATTAATTAAATCAAGTGGTTGTCATCATGGGACATCTGTCTATAAAAAACAATCATGCGCCATCTGTCCGATGCATTTTGATGCAAACACTGCCATCATAACAATATGCAAACACAAATGAAGGGGGAAATAATGAACAATAAAGTCTACGTATGGGATCCTCTGGTGCGCTTTTTTCACTGGACTCTGGTAATTGCATTTACCATCGCTTACCTGACCGGAGAAGAAGAAAGTCTGCTGCATGCCTATTCGGGTTATTATATTCTCGGCTTGCTCGCAATACGCATTGTCTGGGGTTTTTTTGGCTCACACTACGCGCGCTTTAGTCAGTTTATTTATCCTCCAGCCGCTGTTATTGATTATATAAAGAGGCTGTTTTCATTTAATCAAAGTGAAAAACCCGCTAGGAAGTATATCGGCCATAATCCGGCTGGCGGCTGGATGGTTATTACCTTATTAATTAGCCTGCTTGCAACAAGCTATAGCGGTTTGAAAGTCTATGGGTATGAAGGTTATGGGCCACTAGCGAGTAATGCGACAAGCATTGTTAGCCAACAGCAGGGGCGCTTTATAAAAGTGTCGAGCTCTGAACATGAAGAAGACGATGATAACAGCACCAAAGGCAATAATACGAATGAGGCAAATGAAGAATTTTGGGAAGAAATCCATGAGTTCCTAGCTAATTTTACAGTGCTACTGATTGCACTTCATATTGGAGGCGTACTGTTATCCAGTAAAAAACATCATCAAAATCTAGCCAAATCAATGTTAACGGGTTTTAAAGACCCCTAATTTATTATTGCTGTTGTTCCTTAATTTGCCGGTATATTCATATCGGCATTTTTATTGTGGCGTGATGTTAAGCCGGCGTATTTTTTTCAACCCATTGACCACCGGTTGCGGTGGTTTCTTTTTTCCAGAAAGGTGCGCGAGACTTGAGCGCTTCCATAATATAACGATTAGCCTCATAAGCTGCAGCACGGTGCGCAGACCAAACAGCAACAAGCACAATAGAGTCATTCGGCTGAATATCACCCACCCGATGGACAATAAGTGCATCCAAAATTGGCCATTTCTCTTTTGCTTCTTTGCATATGAGCTCAAGTGCTGACTCGGTCATTCCCGGATAATACTCTAGCGTCATCGCAGACACAGCATGCGCTTCGTTAAAGTCACGCATGCTGCCAATAAAAATTATGCTGGCTCCGTATTGGCCTTTGCCAATACCGGCTTCAAGCTGCTGTTGATGTTGCTGCACTTCATTGAACGGCTCAAACTGACTGTTTTTAATATAAACAGTCATGCTTAACCTCCCGTCACTGGTGGGAAAAAAGCAACTTCATCATTGTCATTAACCGCAATATCTTCACTGGCATATTCCTGATTAACCGCAATGAGTGTTTTAGAGGGGAGGTTCGATTGACCCGTTACTTTCTGCCAAACTTGTAAAGCCGTTAAACCCGTTACAAAATCAAGCTGTGCTTCGTCCATATTGAGTTCTTCGCGTAAGCGTGCAAAAAATTTAACAGTAATCGACATAAGCTGTTCTCTCCCCCTCTGGAGTTATGTTTCAAAAAGGCTATATAATAGTATAGGATCCTATCATGCATGCTTGGTTTTCGGGCAATTATTCCATAAGGTATTGAAAAATAATGACTAAACTGACTCATTTCACCGCCGCAGGCGATGCACATATGGTTAACGTGGGCGATAAAACCGTGACCTCGCGAGAAGCCATCGCCGAAGGCTGGATTAGCATGCAAAAAGAAACCTTGGCACTGATTATTGACGGTGGGCATAAGAAAGGCGATGTGCTCGGTATTGCACGTGTTGCAGGGATTATGGCTGCAAAAAAAACGGCCGATTTGATCCCATTATGCCATCCATTAATGCTAAGCAAAGTAAATATTGATCTTGAACCCGACACGGGAACACAACGGGTTTATTGTCGGGCAACCGTTGCCTGTAGTGGCCAGACCGGCGTTGAAATGGAAGCCCTGCATGCAACCCAGATTGCCCTGCTCACCATTTATGATATGTGTAAAGCGGTTGATAAAGCCATGACCATCGAGTCGGTTCGTTTAGTCGAAAAACAGGGAGGTAAATCGGGGCACTGGATGCGGCAGAAAAAATAACAAAAAGTACTGGCAACAAACTGTAGTCGTTTAAACTGCTACATTACCCACATGAATCGCACGTGCTTTACGCCTGTCGGCTGGTTTACGACGCTCTTCGGTAACCAGTTCTTTGTCACTGTCATAAAAAGGAAAGATGAGTTGCTCTTTATTGCGTCGGCGCTCAATAAACGCGACCCGCCGCTGATTGCTGTCTCGGCTAAGCAGAAAAAAGATTACGATAAGTGTGGCAAGAAATAAAACAATTGCCAAAATAATGAGCGTTCCATCGAAAAAAGTAAGAAATGTTTCCATTTATTTATCCATAAATAATTGAGACTTTTGAATCCCATGGGTGATGTCTTAAAAACGAGCACCGAGTATTAAAATACCATTCCCAAGTATTATTCCGACACTACTCATACACCCAACGATAGCGCATAATAGCCGAACTAAAACACAATAAACTGAGATATATCTCACACTATGGCAAACAGACCAACAAAGACGCCCTCTTCTGTTGAGGAATTACTTAACCGCTGCCGCCAGCTTGCCGGTTTAAACCTCAGTGATTTAGCAAGGCAAACCCACTCCGCATTACCGGCTTCCCCAGTTCATGCAAAAGGTTGGGTCGGGCAACAGGCCGAAAATTTTTTAGGCGCTAGCGCCGGTTCCAAAGCCGAGCCGGATTTCCCTGATCTGGGTATTGAGCTTAAAACGCTACCGCTGAATAGCAACGGCCAGCCACAGGAATCAACCTACGTTTGCCATATTCAATTAATGGCCCTAAACCAGCAAACTTGGCAACAAGCTTGGATAAATAAAAAACTACAACGGGTTTTGTGGCTGCCTTATGAAGCCAGTAAAGCCATTGAATATGGCAAACGCAAAATTGGCCATGCAATCTTATGGCAACCCTCCCCCAACCAAGCCCAGCAATTACAACAAGACTGGGAAGAAATAATGGAAAAGCTTTGCATGGGCGAACAGCAGCAACTAAGCGCCCATCATGGCCAGTTTTTACAGGTACGGCCTAAAGCGGCCAACGCAAAAGCCCTCACCAATGCTTACGACGAGCAAGGCGAATTGTGCCAAACTCTACCACTGGGCTTCTATTTACGACCCAGTTTTACCCGTGCAATACTCGAAAATAGTTATTTACGCCAGTAAATGGCTAAAAAACAATCAAGCATAAGAAAATAAGCTGACAAACACATAAAAGCTCAAAACTTAGCCCTTTTTGCCGCTATATAAACTATGAGGCATGCATACAACAGGGGAAGCATGCCCAAATATCAATACTTTAGGGTCAAGTTAAAACAATGAGCGAAACAAAACTACAGCAATGGGTTAATCACCTCAGTCAGCGTGAACTCCCCATCTTTAAATATTCACTGATTGCCATTACCGAAATTACTGCACGTGAAAATAGTTCGAACCAGGAGCTGTCCAGTGCCATTTTAAAAGACGTTAACCTCACCGCCCGTATTTTGCGGCTATCGAATAGTTACATTTACAATCCATCACATACACGAGTCAATACCATTACCCATGCGGTCATGTTGTTGGGCTTTAATTTAGTGCGTGACATTAGTATTTCCCTAGCAATTATTGATACCCTGTTAAAAGGTAACAAAGAAACCCATATCATGAAATTAATGGCGCGCACCTTTCATGCCGCCGTACAGGCGCGGGCAATAGCCGAAGCATTAAATGATGAGTCACCCGAAGAAATCTTTATTGCCGCACTTCTTTATAATATAGGTGAACTCACTTTTTGTTGTGTCGACAGCCAGTCAAGTGAAAAACTCATTAACAGCCGACTTATCACAACAGATGAACGTTATGAGCATATGCAAAAGGAGATGCTGGGTTTTACCTTTAAAGACCTCACTGAAAAATTAACTCAAGACTGGCAATTAAGTGACTTACTGCACGACACATTACATAATTGTAAAAAACCGGACAATCGTTGCCAGCATATCCTGCACGGTAATGCGATAGCCGCCGCCGCTGAACATGGCTGGCAATCACCAGAAACAGATAAAGAACTCGCCGCACTGGCGAAACATTTAAAGAAAGACTTAAAAGAAACAACTCAGTTTGTACACGACAATGTGGAAACAGCGGTCGACGTTGCACGAGAATTTGGTGCGCGTGCTGCAGCAGAGTTTATCCCCAGTATGCACACCTCTCAGCCGGATAACAGCATTCCCCCTGAACTGGAAGAAAAGAACCAGTATTTAGTCCCCGACCACATGCTGCAACTTTCTATTCTCAGGGAACTTTCAGGCATACTCAGTAAAAAGCCGGCTCTAAATACTGTTTTAACCATGGTTCTGGAAGGCATTTATCGTGGCATTGGCATGGATCGCGCTGTGCTTATGTTTATAAACCCATCTAAAACCGAAGCCCGAGCAAAAATTGCCCTCGGTATCGAAAGTCATAAAATTCAGAATGATTTTGTATTTAATATAGAAATGGATAAGCCTAATCTATTACAACAAATATTAATTTATAACCGAAGTTACTGGATTAAAGATGATCATGAAGGCCAACAACTCGTTTCAAAACAGATGAAGAAAATGCTCAACACCGAAACATTTTTTATCGCACCGATTACAGTTGAAAATCAAACGGTTGGTCTTTTTTATGCTGACCGACAGCCCAGTAGCCGACTGCTCGATGATGAAAGTTTTGAGAGTTTCAAACATTTTGCTCAGGAAGCCAGTATCGCTTTAAAATTTATTAAGCAAAAATAAAGCAGCACTTGCATATCCCATGCAAGATTCTAAAACCATTCACTCGGAAATTGATTTTAGGTATACTTGCCTAAATCAACATAACCGAGTATCCAATGACCAGTCAGACTAGCTCAAGCCCCTTTAGCGAAAAGCAAAAACAGGCTGTCACCAGCAATTTTAATCTTGTCGCTTCAGGCTACGATAATCCGGCACAGCGCTACTTCCCAATGTGTGCCGATCGCATGGCTGAATATTTAAAACCGAAACCGGGCAACCGTGTACTCGATATTGCCACTGGCACCGGCATGGTTGCCACAGCGATGGCACAAGCCATATTACCGGATGGCCGTGTGCAGGGCATCGACCTGTCCACTGGCATGCTGGATAAAGCATTTGAAAATTTGACTAAACTTGGGCTAAACAATATCGACTTGCATGAAATGGATGCAGAAAAGCTCGACTTTAAAAGTAACTACTTTGATTGCATCAGCTGTGGCTTTGGAATATTTTTCTTATCTGACATGCATGCCAGCTTAAAAGAATGGCTGCGCGTTCTAAAACCCAATGGCCGACTTATGTTTACCACGTTTGAATCCAGTTCGTTTGGTAAATTAATAACAATATTTATTGAGCAACTCGCAGAGTTTAATGTGCTTGTTGACACCAGCAAAGAACGACTCAGCAACATGCAAGCCTGTGAAACTTATCTTGAACAAGCGGGTTATAGCGACATTCAAATTCATAGTGAACAATTAGGTTATCACCTAAAGAAAGAGGATGACTGGTGGGAAATTATTATGAACAGTGCATTGCGAAGCTTTGTTACTCAACTTAACGCAATACAGTTTGCACAATTTCGTGCCCAGCATCTTAATGAAATAAAAAAATTAGCAACCGACAAAGGTATATGGCTTGATGTGAACGTTATTTTTTCTACGGGGAAAAAACCAGCGAAATAATTAGGCAGTTAGTCTACGACCATAATCAGTCACCGGTAGGCACAATACTAAACTCTTTGATTTTTTCATTTTCCATTAAAGCATTGGACAAACCATAAAATGAATTTTCATTGTATGCGAAAATTGTCATTTGATATTCAAACAAATTACTTTCATTATTTAACTCAAAACTTAAATGCGATTCTTTCACCTTATAAAGGTGGATAAATTGCAGCAGTGCATCCCGCTCCATAATGTCCTGACGTTTAAAACTAACTTTTAAATGACCAAAACGCCGCGTTGGCATTTTGCGTTCAATCCAGCCAAAGCCACCTAAAACAAGTAACGTTATAAAGGTCGCAAAAAAACCAGCACTGAAAAACCCCATCCCCACCAGAATACCAATCGCGGCTGTCATCCAGATAGAAGCGGCCGTTGTTAAACCACGAATAGTTAACTTCTCACGCATAATAACCCCTGCGCCAAGAAAACCAATGCCAGTCATAATACCTTGTGCCATTCGAGTAGGATCGACGCGTATCGTATCCACCGGCACACCCGCTAACAAATCCCACTGATATGCTGTCAATAACATCAATAACGAAGAGGCAACACACACCAGCGAATGCGTTCGTAAACCGGCCGGCCGGCCATGAAAAGCACGTTCAAGCCCGATAATTGCACCGGCTAACAGAGCCAGACTCAAACGAATTAAAACCGCTTCATAATCAATCATTACCTGTCCTTTTTAAGTATTATGCTTAAATTATGGCTTATATTTATGATTTATGCAGTTTTAAGTTCGCATTTGTTTGGCTAAGAAATTAACAAGCCGTATAATACGTTTCTTTTTAAAGTATGTCAGGTTTAACCTTATGAATAGTCCGGAAAACAAAAATTCGCCCCTTGAAGCCGCTAATGAAAATACCGATGAATTACTAAAGCAGCGTTTAATCACTTATCAGGATCACATCAACGAGTTACCGGAGCAAACTCACCCGCGTGACCGCGCCTTACTCGAACTTAATCTGGCTGAAACGTTTGTCGGTTTAAAGCGTGGGGAAGAAGGATGGAACGTTGCACGCGCTGCTTTTGATGTTTTTCTTGAGCACCAGTCTTGGCAAGATGCCGTTGAAGCGCTGGTGGTTTTATACCAAGCAGAACAACCGGCATCCATTGTGGCGCTCGGCCAAGCAGCTTGGCTGGCCGTTAGCTTTCCCATTAGTCCAGAAACCAGTTTTGCAGTGATGACACATTTGATTGATGAAATGCCATCCAGTGCAGACGGCGCTGCCGTTGCCGCCGTTGTTGGCCAGTATGTTGTCGACTTACGCGCAACCGATGAAGAACATGAAAACCTGTCATTCCTTACTCGTAATGTTTTAGTCAAAGTTGCTGAATTGCATAGTGGCATTAAATCCCAAAAAGAACTGGACATTTGGCGACTTAAATTGGAACTAAATGAGCCAGAAAAGTTCTTACCAAGGATGTCACTGGTTATTGGCGCAATCGTTGAAGATAACTGGTGGTTTGACCGCGATAAATTACGTGAATTAATGAACTAACAAAGCAGCCATTTGAAAATACCCTTCGTTAAAGAGATCCCTCAGCTTAGCCAGTCAGCTCTCATTATATTAACCGCACTTTTTTTAGTGCTATTCGATAATGTTAGCTTTTTTTCTAATGTTGTAGAAATATATCCGCTCAGTTTATCTAACTTAGCTTTTCTTGTTTCTTTATTTTTCCTGTTACTCAGCTTTATTATATTTATTTTGGTAATAGTGAGTTACAAACATACGATTAAGCCCGTACTGATTACTGTACTACTTGTTTCTTCTGTTAGCAGTTATTTTATGAACAGCTACGGCATCATTATTGATGAAGACATGATAAGGAACACGCTGCAAACAAATTTCTCCGAAGCACTGGATCTATTTAATATCAAACTTGTTATGTACTTCATCTTGTTCGGAGTCATTCCATCCTACTTTGTTTATACGATTAATATTAAAGAAAGTTCTTTTAAGTCCGCTGTCTTAAGTAAAATAAAAATTATCCTAGTATCATCAATCACAATTATCCTGATTATTTTTAGCTTCAGCAAATATTACGCTTCTTTTTTTCGGGAGCATAAAATATTACGTTTATATAGCAATCCGGTTTTTTACATCTACTCAACAGGGAAATATATTTCCAGCCACATTAAAACAAAAAACGCACCACTCAACCATATTGGGCACGATGCAAAAATAAATGAAAAAGATGCTGATAAAGAACTCATTATTCTCGTGGTAGGCGAAACGGTAAGAGCAGACAGGTTTTCACTGAATGGTTACTCTAAGAAAACCAACCCTCTACTCGAGAAAGAAGATGTTATTAGCTTCAAACAAATGTCATCCTGTGGCACATCAACGGCTATCTCTGTCCCCTGTCTGTTTTCAAAGTTCACTCATGAAGAATATAGCGAAGAAAAAGGGCAAACCTATGAGAATATACTGGATTTATTATCACATATCGGTGTCAATATTTTATGGCGGGACAACAACTCCGACTCAAAAGGCGTAGCGCTACGTCTACCTCATGAAGATTTCCACAACAGAAAATTAAACTCTATATGTGACATTGAATGTCGTGATGAAGGCATGCTAGTTGGATTGCAAGATTATATTGACAGACAACAAGGTGATATTCTTATTGTCCTTCATCAAATGGGAAACCATGGGCCTGCCTACTATAAGCGTTACCCAGAAAAATTCGAATACTTAACACCAACCTGCAAAGATAAAAATCTTGAAAACTGTACGACAGAACAAATTAGTAATAGTTATGATAACGCCATTATTTATACTGATTATTTTTTATCAAAAACAATACAACTGCTTAAAAATAATTCAGATGAATACGAAACCGCCTTATTCTATGTCAGTGACCATGGCGAATCATTAGGTGAAAATGGTGTTTATCTGCATGGCATGCCGTATTTTATTGCCCCCGAAGCACAAACACATGTTGCTTCTATTATGTGGATAGGGAGACAAATGGAAATTGATAAGGTGAAGTTAAAAGCTAAAGAATACCAACCCATATCACATGATAATATTTTTCATATGCTACTTGGACTATTTGAAGTGGAAACAACAATTTATAATAAAGAGCTTGATATTATTGACCATTTAGAAGACTAAGCGACTCAGCTTTGCTTACTATCTTCTTTGCTTTTATAAATAACTTCTGTACGGTCTCGACCACATGATTTAGCATTATACAAAGCTTCATCAGCACGCTGAATCATTGTTGCCGCTGTGTCATTGACTTCAAATAATGTTAACCCCGCAGAAAAAGATGGAACTTTAACCTGAATATGACCATTTTCAATAAAGCTTTGCTTTGCCTTGTCCCTTACTTTTTCTATCGCAGCCAGTGCACCTTGCTCGCTTGTGTTTGGAAATAAAACAGCAAACTCTTCACCGCCATAACGACAAACTAAATCATGCTGACGAAAAATAGTAAACAATTTATCCGCATAGCACTTCAATACCTGATCACCTACTGGGTGCCCATATTTATCGTTAACCTGTTTAAAATAATCTAGGTCGACCATCGCAAGAGCCAAATTAAAGTTGTAACGCTGAGCCCGCCCCAACTCATCATCAAGTCGGCGCATAAAGGCGCGACGATTAGGTAACCCTGTCAGCTCATCAGTGATGCTCAGCTGCCGCACTCGAGCTAGTTCATTGCTCAAATGACGGCTATCCATTTCTATCATGTGGAAATATTTTTTTGCATCATCTAGATTAAGCAATAGCACTTTGTGTGCCTCAATTAAACCATCAACATCATCAGCTAACGCTTCTCTCAATATTTCAATATCGTTAACCGTATTCGCTTCTTTCAAACCATTACGGATCACTTCCAACATCACACCAAACTGTTCATGCTTGGCAACTGTTTCATTGATTCGGCTAGTTAGTTCACTGCGTACATAATCTGACTTACTGGATTGTTCCGATAAATAATTTTCATATTCACCTTGAATCTTTTTATTTGGGTTGTCCTTATCAGTGTTCACCTTATAATTAGGCAACAACTCATCGATTAAATCTTCCAATGGATTTTTTTTATCGATAATAACCGGCTCAGATTCAACCAGTGCGAATAAATCAGAATGGTTAAACTGTTCTTTATTCTCTGCACCATAATAGTCCAGCAAAGGGAGTAAGGCATCACGAATAATCTGCTCATCCAGCACTTCCATTCTTGCCATATGTAATAAATACATATCGATAAACTTACGCAAAGACTGAATTTCCATGCTGCTAATGGGTTGCTGTAATTGCTTTTGGATAAGTTTGACCTGCAAATGCAGAGATGACCCTGGAGTAAGGTGTTTTAAATACGTTGTAAGGAAATTTTTAACCATGGTTAGCAAAACCGATTCGCGTTTAGCATGCTCGGCCTCACCTTCTTTTAGAATACGCTCTATTTGTTTGAATACAACGCTTCCGGTTGTAGAGGTATTTAATTCATCGAGCAGGGATAAAGCGCGGCGCAATACAGATGAATCCGTATTCGACCCAGTTAAAGAGGATGATTCTGACACTTCTAATTCGGTGTCAGTATTCTTGGTTTTCATTGCTCAGACCCTTTACATCTTTAATTCTAAAAAACACAGGTGCGTGTCGCATATACAGCACATCAACTTGCAAACCTTTTTTAGCTATTGGGCGAACTATAGGTCGAAATTACCCTGTCCTTTATATAGCTGCAAGCAATATTTACAGCTATTTTTTGGCCATAAATCACACTTTTTATATATTTCAATTACTTATCGGAAGCAGTTAAACTAAAGCCACATTTAAAGTATGATGGTATTTTAGTCGCAAGCAGATACTAAAACGCCCTTAGAGGATCTAGGCTTCATGAATATTCAACGCTATATTATCACTGGTATTTTAACGATTGTTCCTCTCTGGATTACTTGGCTGGTCTTTGACTTCTTCTTTTCATACATAATGTTGGTCTGGAAGCCTTGGGTTGAGGTTTTTACGCAGGCAATACAACAAAATCACCCGCATATTTCAAACTGGCTACTTACCCCTTGGTTTCAAACAATCATTGCCAGTGTTTTTACTTTAGTCGCCCTGTATTTACTGGGCTGGGCTGCCAGCCGCGTTATTGGACGGCGCATTCTGGGTTTATTTGATCGCGCGATTAACCATATTCCCGTTGCTCAAACAATTTATGGCTCAGTAAAAAAATTAATTGCCGCATTACGTCAAAAACCCGATAACTTAAATCGCGTCGTTTTAATTGCCTTTCCTTCACCAGAAATGCGAACGGTTGGTTTTGTTACGCATGTGTTTACAGATTCAAATGATGGCTCTGAACTGGCCGCTGTATATGTACCCACCACACCTAACCCGACTTCTGGCTATATGGAGATTGTTGCGACCGATAAATTAATTGCCACAGACTGGACAATGGATGAGGCAATGACGTTTGTATTAACAGCAGGCTCGGTTGCGCCTGAAAATATTAGTTTGTCGAATGCTAAAGACGATTAAACGGGGATTTAACCTACCAATTGCTTCTCTTCAATCAGTTTAGACACTTCTATCACGGTCTGGAATTCAAACAAATCAACCACGTCAATTAAATCTGGATAAGCGTCGTCAATTTTGGCATGTATTTCAGCCAATGCTAAAGAACTGATCCCAACGTCAAAGAAATTATCTTCTGAACGAATTGTTTTATCTTCGACAACCTCATTACAAATAGCCAGTAATTGTAGTTGCAAGGCGGTGAGGTTTTCTTCTACAGCTTCATTGCTCGCATCCTGCTCATGAATAGCTTGTAGTACATCGTTAAATTCACCGGCTAGATAAGCGTCGGCCAGTAAGCGCCGTTGCACTTTACCGCTGGTGGTTTTAGGAATACGTTTAACCGGCACGACAGTATCAACCTGCAAGCCAGCTTGACTATTCACTAACTTAGCAACATCCCGCGCTAAAGCCAGAAATTCATTCATATCTGCACGGTATAAAATAAAAATAACCAGCTCATCTTTTTGCTGTTCCGGATGGCTAACGCCATAAACGACCACCTTGCCTAACTCCAGCTGTTCATGCTGTAGTGCAATGGATTCAAGATCATGGGGGAAATAATTCTGCCCATTGGCAAAAATTATATCTTTGGTGCGACCGGTCACAACGAGTTCATTGTTGTGTAAAAAGCCTAGGTCACCGGTATTTAACCAGCCATCACCGGTTAAAGCCGTGGCATTGGCTTCTTCGTTTAAATAGTAACCTTGCGTGACACTGGCACCTTTTATCTGGATATCACCAATATGCTCAGTGGCTAGGGTATTGTTATCTTTATCGGTTATTTTAATTTCAATATCGTTGATTGCAGGGCCTTCAATTGCAAAACTGGCGGCATCCGAATGGTTAGCATTCACAATCGATACTTTATCGCCCATCAATAAATCGTGCCGGTCTAAATGAATCGCTCGATAATCGGTGGCAAGCTCAGGAAAGGCAACGGCCAGTGTTGCTTCGGCAAGGCCATACACTGTAAACATGGTGTTATGTTTTAGGCCATAAGTTTTAAGGCGCGATAAGAACTGCTCGCAAATATCCACTGAAATTGGTTCTGCACCATTATAAATAAGACGTACTGCACTTAAATCCAGTTCGACTTCTTTATTCACTAACGATTTTAAATAATGTTTATAGCCAAAATTAGGTGAACAAAGAATCGTTGCTTTATATTCACTGGCTTTTTGCATCCATAACAAAGGACGACGACTGAATAAATCCGTGGCCATAATACATTGCTTCATATTCCATACCAGCATATTGATATGAAAACCGATTAAACCCATATCATGGGTCAGCGGCATCCAGCTTAAAGTGCAATCCTGTTCGGTATAACCACCACCCGCGGCAATGGCATTTACATTAGTAATAATATTTTTATGGGTTAACAGCACCCCTTTGGGGTCACTGGTTGAACCGGACGAGAATTGGATAAAAGCAAGATCATCGGGTTGAACATTAGCAACCTGACCGGCAATGCTAACATCAATATCTGTAATTGAATCATGCTCAATGGCTTTACCTGCAAGGGCAGCGTATTCTGTTTGCATGGCCTGTGCTTGTGAATACTTTTCGAGCCGTTGTAAATTGTCGCTGTCAATATAAATATAGCCATTGCTTAATTTGTTAAAAATTTTAAATAACTTGGAACGGTGTTCATCACTAATACCCACCGCAACCGGTACAGGTACAATGCCGCCTAAAATACAGGCCCAGAACACATCAATAAAACGTTCATTATTTTTTAAAAAAACAATAAGCTCATCACCCTGCTTTAGCCCACGTTGTTGAAAATACGCTAACAGCCCTAAAGCACGTTTTTGCAACTCGGCATAACTCACTACCGTTTCTTTATCTTTACCTTCAATATAGGTAATGGTTTGATTATGCTGACACTGCGTATTAAATGCTTCGGTCAATGTTTTAAATGTGTTCATTGCTACGGTTTACCTTTTGCTGATTTTCAACATAATGGGGTTCTTTGCGCGCATATTAATATTGGCTTCCAATTCAGGCATTTTATCATCCAGTAATTCAAAACGAAATTTTTGAGCCATTAAACCAATATGAATTTGCATTTCGACGGTTGCAAAAAAATCACCGATACAACGTCGCGGGCCGGCGGAAAAAGGAAGATAACAGAATTTATGCCGTTGTTTTTCTGCATCCGCGGTAAAACGCTGTGGTCGGAATTCATCAACATTATCCCAATAATCGGTATTGCGGTGTAAATAGTAAGGCGATAAGAAAATATCGGCTCCGGCCGGAATAAAATAACCACCAACTTGATCGTCCGCAATCGCTTTTCGAGTGAACAACCAGACCGGTGGGTACATTCTTAAGGCTTCTTCGGTTACCTGTTTAATATAGGGTAACTTTTCCAGGTCATTGATGCCTGGGGCACCGCTTATACCTGACAGACTTAATTCATCCTGCACAGCCTTGTCGACATTGTTATATTTGGCAATAAAATACCAAACCCAAGTTAAGGTGATGGCACTGGTTTCATGCCCAGCAACAATCATGGTCATCACTTCATCGAGCAATTCTTTGTCGGTCATCCCGTCGCCGGTTTCTTTATCACGCGCAGCGACAAAAACCGAAACAAAATCATTGTACTTCTTAGTGGTGGTGCGTCTAGCCTGAATAAGCTCCAGCAGCAAAGACATTAAAGAGCGGTACTTAAGTACCACTTTCATATCGCGGGTAGGATCTTCAGTTAAAAAAGCAAACGGGTTTTCACCTGCCTGTTCCAGTAGTGTGTCCACGTCATCACTGAATAAAAGGCGCAATATAATATCCAGCGCTAGATCACTGGCCTCATAACTTATATCAATTTCGGCACTGCCTTGCGAATCTAACAAGGCCGTCCATTTATTCATCTGCTTCAAATTGCATTTCTGCACCATGGCAACCTGTGCGGCTATCATGCTTTTACTAAAAGCCGGCTGAATCATTCTGCGTTGCTTGCGCCAGAATTCACCATCACTGACGATAATGCCATTACCAAGCAGCATTTTAACCCGCTCAAAGCCGACACCTTTTTTATAGTTCTGATAGTTCTTTAACAGGATATGTTTGATATATTCTGAGTTATTAATCAGGTAACTGTCACTACGGCGTGTTTTGGATTTAACCCGTACAATGTCCCCATATTGCTGATAAAATTGCTCAAGTAATGCAAAAGAATCATCCGTCGTATTAATATCATACGCTTCAGCCGGGCCGGGTGGATTTTTGAGGTTATCTTGCAATGATTCGGTCATTTATTGTTAGCAATGAGATACTTATGTCAATTTAAATTATGTGCTTGAATGTAAAATCGAATAGAATACTAGAATGCGGACACTATATTATATATTGCCTCAAAAGAGAATGAATTCGGCCGCATTCTTCCCTATATTGTGCCCGCTTTCCACCGATAAATCACGCGTACAACAGATTGGCTTATATATAATTTCACTTAATTAAGGATTAAGGTTCATTGTTGGCGGGTTAAATCTTTTTGCTTCCCCTTCCCCATTACAAAACTTTAAGTAAAACGTGTATACTTTTAAACGAAAAAAATATATCGCCCTAACAAAGTTAGCATAATGATTTCACGTAAAAAGAAAAAAAAGTTTACTCAAAATATTGCCCCTTTTTTAGTCCGCCTACTTTTAAATGTGATATGGCGAACATGCAACGTTGTTAAAATTCAAGGCGAGTATAATCTTGAACCGTTAATAAAATCAGCACACCCCTTTATTCCGGTCTATTGGCACCAGCATCATGTATACGGCGCCTATTTAATGCTTAAACTAAAAAAACGCGGCGTTAATATTGGTTTTTTAATCAGCCCTTCCAGCGATGGCGATATGTCAGCAAAAATTGCACAAAAATGGGGAACCGTTGCTATTCGTGGCTCCAGCACCCGAACCGGTGCAAAAGCCTTACGTGATTTATATCTGGCAATAACAAAGGATAAAATATCCCCGGTTAACACGTCAGATGGCCCAACGGGCCCAATCCACGTTTTTAAACCTGGCGCCATCATGCTCGCACAACTGACAAAGAGCGAGCTTGTGCCTATTGCCTACGCCGCCAGCCGATATTGGCAACTCAAATCATGGGATAAATTTATTATCCCCAGACCTTTTTCAAAGATTGTCATCAGCATTGGTGAGCCAGTAAGAATTGAAAAAACACTGTCTGAAGACGAACTGAATAAAACCTGCAAGCTTATGCAGTCTATGTTATTAAAACTGGAATTTTCTGCGCGAAAAGAATTAGATAAAAGTTAACCGCTTAAGTTAGCTTCTTACGCACATCTTCCAGCACTTGGAGTATGGGCGCATTATCTTTCAGTAAAGCTTCAAACTCGTTAACAGGCAAAGGTTTGCTAAACAAGAACCCTTGCACATTCTTACAACCTAATGCATTCATATAAACCAATTCCCGAGCGGTCTCAACACCTTCTGCAACCACCTCCAAGTGCAGGCTATGGGATAAAGACATAATTGCCGTTACAATCGCAGCGTGGTCATTATCGGATCGGTCATGCACGTTTTTTATAAATGAACGATCGATTTTTAATTCATCAATCGGGAAACGGTTTAAATAATCAAACGAAGAGTAGCCTGTACCAAAATCATCAATGGCGATACGCACCCCCATTTCTTTCAAGGTATTTAAAACATTTAAACTAAACTCTACATTATCCATTAAACAGGTTTCTGTCAGCTCTAACTCCAGCATACAACCATCGAGCTCGTTGCTCGCTAAAGCTTCTTTCACGGACATTGTGAAATCTTCTTTCTTGAATTGCAATGTAGAAACATTCACTGAAATTGTTGTACCTGACAAACCTTGTTGCTGCCAATGCTTGCAAATTTTACACGCCTCGTTCAAAACCCATTTACCCACATTATGTATCAAGCCACTCGATTCAAGTGCGGGTAAAAACTCAAGCGGTTGCACTAACCCATAGTCTGGGTTATCCCAGCGTATCAATGCTTCACCACCGACGATATCGCCCGTTGCCCCGTTTATTTTTGGTTGAACAAACAAAACAAATTCATTTTCTTCAAGTGCTTTATTTAATGAATATTGCCGTTCATAAAAATTAATATGCCGCCGCCCGTTATCCCGATTAAATAGCTGGAAATTATTACGGCCAAAATCTTTTGCGTTATATAAAGCGGAATCTGCATGTTGAATAAGCACTTCCATTTCTTTTGCATCTTGATTAACGATACTAATCCCAATACTGCAGGTTATATGAATATAATTCGCATCAATTTGGATCGGCTCATTGACCTTTTTCAACATTCTCCTTGCGAAGCCCTGAATACTTGCCGTTGAACCCGGATGCTCAATAAGAATCGAGAATTCATCATCACCCGTTCGCGCAAGAGTATCCTCGGAGCCAAGTAAACGATTGATTCTTTGCACAAGAATTTTCAAAACTTCATCACCAAAAGAGTAATCATATTTGGCATTTAATTCTCTAAAGTGATCTATATCGATAATCAATAAAGCCGATAGTGCATTTTGCTGCATGGTTTTTATAACTGATGCCTTCAACAACCGAAGAAAATGATGCCGGTTTAATAACCCAGTAACACTATCTGATTTTGATTGCGTAACAATTTGTTTAGCATATTTACTCACTAAATCACTGGAGTATTTCATCAGGTATAAAAACAAAATAATTAAAAGAACGAGGGTTGTCAGCCACGCAATTAGCACGATTGTCTGCGTAAACCGGATATGCTCCGTTAACAATGATTTGTCAACTGTCAGCTCAATAACGGCAATCACTTTACGCTGCAATATCTTTTTAGCCACATTCCCATTTGCCGGTTTCAACTTATCATAAACCGGAACAAAACTAACAATAGAATGCTTTTTCTTCTGCCCTCCCCCTTCATGTAGATGTAAGCTTAAGCTCTCACCACGCAGAGCCTTGTCAAAATATTGTGGTGAAGAAACTTGTTGCCCAATAACATCTGAATTTGTGGAAAAAAGTATTCTTCCTGAGCCAAAAATTAAACTAATTTTCTGAAATTCGAAGGCATTCAAATAGTAATGACTAATTAACCGCATGTTGGTGTAACGGTTAGACTTTAGTATCTCTTCAACCGAGCGTTTATTTAAACCTGCTAGTGCCCTTTCCCTTAATGTTCCTGATTTAGAATTCAGCATAAGAGAATTTACAATTAAATCGCCAATAAGTGCGGCAGCAATTTTGTTATTGCTCTTGGCTAACTCAATCTGACTGGATTCAATGTTCTTGTTAATATGATACCAAGCAACCCCACTCATCAGCAGAATAAGAACAAATGAAATCGTCATCAAACGACGCAGACTGCGGTGCTGATTAGATGAAAGATGCATAAATAAAACAAGCTCAATAATGTAAAGGTGTGCCTGTTTTATCGGTATAATTTAGCTTTACTTAAATTTTTTAGCTGCTTTGTTCTCTATTTCACCAAAGCCGACATTTAAACATTATTAATAAAATAAGGACTGGCGAGCCGCTGTTAGCAAAGGAAAAGAGCACGGTATTGCACCAAAATCGGGCAATTTTTATGCCATATTATTATGTGACGTCCATCACATAAATTACAAGATATGACAAAGTTTGACGTATTCCTGCCGATATCACCTATAACTATTTAATAAGGCAAACCTCACCGAAAGGGAGGGACGCAAAACTTCCGGTCTACAGTGCTAATTTTGGCAAAACTATGATAGCGGGGTTGCAACGCAATGCTCAATACCCCTGCATAGTGTGTAACCCGTCAAGCTCAACAGGGTTAATACATGAGAAATTCTGACAATATTACGGCGCTCAAACAACCCAATATCAAACAACAAGTTCTTTTCAGCAAATTGTTTGAGCATTGTGAAGCACTGACCTTAAAGCATATAAAATCCATTTTACTTAAAATGTTTGACCATGCGGATGACACCTTGTTTGCACTGGCAGAAAAAACCGACACCACCACCGACTCAACCGCTTACTTTGATTCCATGCGAATTATTCGTTTAAAGCGCAACGAAATAGAGAATCAGCATTTTGATTATATCCGGCAGGCTTATTCAGACCTTAAAAATCAGAAAAGCACAGCCAGCCTCGCAAAAGATATCGACTCTATGTCACTTGATAATTTATCGATGGATGATTTGTCGTTAGTAGAAGAGGCCGACCTAGAAGAAAATATCGCCATAAGAAATATCGTCACAAAAGTATCACACCATTGCATGCAAGACTTAAGCGCCATTGAAAAGCGTTTAAGCCATATTTTAAATGCCTATGTCACGCCACAAAACAATCCCCTCGGCCCCGATGTTATTTGCCATGCATTTATGAAAGCCGCAGCCACTTTAGATATTGAGCTTAAAATAAGCTTAATTATTTTAAAATTATTTGACCAAGAAATTGTTGCTGGCATTTCCCCCTTATTGCATGAAGCCAATAATTTATTTATTGCCGCCGATGTATTACCTGAATTTAAGCACCGCGTTAAAAAATCAGAGCATATTGATGCGCCGTCTAATGCTACAGAAGAAAATCAGACATCCGATGAAGCTGAATTAAGTTCAACGCAGAGCCATACAAATCCGGCACATCACCCACAAGCAGCTATACCCGCAGGACAAATGGCCTATGGTGCAGCAACACCTGCAAACACAATGACAGGCCAAGGCGACACTTCGATCGCACAGTTCCATCAGCTACTTGCACAGCAACATACACAGGCAGCCGTTACTGCAGGCGGTGGCCAACCTGCCACCGCACATGGAACAGCCGCGCCACCTAATAATGTCCATCCACTTATGCCTTCACCCGCCTCGGTAATAGGGCAGCCAAACAACGGCATGAGTGCAGCGACATCCACCGCAGAAATGCAAGGGAATACTTCTTATGCCGTTTCAACGCCTCAGTTTGTTGGCTCATTAACACAATTACAAAATATTCCACATGATTTTATGCAGCAAAGTGTTTCAGTTTCAACCAATGAAGCTGGCGAAGAAATTGAAGAAGTCACTTTACAATCGACTAGCAACCTAAAACAATATGTTGTTCAACAATTACAACAGCAGGATGATAGTTTTTCTATTAACCAGATGAATCCACTTGACCAGGATGTAATAGATGTTGTTTCGATGTTATTTGAGTTTATTCTTGAAGATAAAAACATACCTGATGCAGCCAAAGCACATATTGCGCGGTTACAAATTCCATTATTAAAAGCGGCTATGATTGATAAAGAGTTTTTCTCTACCAATAAAAATACCGCTCGGCAATTACTTAATGAACTTGCACATGCGGCACTGGGTATTGTCGACGAAAAAGATACATTATCACAAAACCTTCTCAGCGAAATCGAGCGCGTTGTCAATACAATTAATAATGACTTTGATGATGATATTGCTATTTTTGAACAGCAGCTTGAACTGTTTCAGGCATTTGTTGAGCAACATAATAATACAGAACAAACCATTAACCATAAAATTGAAAAGAAAATAAAGCAAAAAGAAGACAATGCCCTTGCTTACCAATGGGTTGAAGATACCATTGACGATATTTTAGCCGACAAACATTTACCCGATGTGATGGCCGAGCTGGTTAAAGGCCCATGGAAGCGGGTTATGCTCAACACCTATTTAAATAACGGGCAAAACAGTGATACATGGAAAAACCAAGTACGCTTTGTTGACGTGCTTGAATGGTCCATTCAACCCAAACACGCATCACTCGATCGTCAGAAACTGGCGAATATTATTGGCCAACTGGTGATGACCTTACGCAATGGCTTGCAGGTTATTCAAGTTTCAGAACAGGAAGTTAAAGACATACTCGAAAAAATGGAACCGTTCCACCTAGCCAGTATAAAAGGCTTGTCCGTCAAAGAATATTTAGCCTCACGTACACCCCATGAATCCTTCCTGTTCAACCCAACTGCGGAGGCAGAAGCTACCGAACCGAATGCAAGTGCAGAGGCAACAGCAAAAACCCCAACGGAAGAAGCCCCAAGTAGCATTCCTCAGCTTACTAATATTGTTGTCGAAGAAATCGACTACGAAGCCGATGAGAACTACGAAACGGATCTTAGTCTGGAAGAAATTGATCAAACCATTTTAAAAATGGAACAGGAGTTAACCAGCTTGGAAGAGCTCACCACTTCTATCGAAGAACAGGCTGAACTCGAAACCGCAGAGCAAATCACCGAGATAGATTCAGCTCAGCATCCAGACACAAGGAATCAACAGCCCAATCATTTAGCCAACATGGAAGACGACTTTAGTCTACTCGGCGACAATGACTCAGCCGATGACGACAACAGCTTTAACAAGCTCATCACTGAAGATATTATCCTCTCCGGTTTTTCCGCAGACCAACAAGCTAACCCCAAAGATCAGCCACAGGATGAATATCTGGAACTCGCACGTCATCTGGAACAGGGTAAATGGGTTGAATTTCTCGATGACAATAACAAAAAAACCCGGGCAAAACTGGCCTGGAAAAGTGACTTACTCGGTGAATACACCTTTTTAAACTGGAAATTTGATGTGATTGCCGACAAGACCCTGTACGGCCTTGCAGCCGATCTACGCCGAGGCACCGCAACTATCATTGATGATATTCCTCTGGTCGACCGAGCCTTGTCTGCCGTGATGAGCTCACTTACCCCCACGGGTACAAGCCACTAATAACGGCAATACCACTAACAACTTCCAGCAAAATGCGCTAAATAAGCAAATTTTAGCCCATATTGCATAAAATTAAGGAAAATAGTGCAATTCCTTGCATAAACCACTTGCTCACTCGCGCCAGTTTTATTACATTTGCGCCTCAAATTTTAAACCCGACATTCAATGTCGCGTCCAGCTACCCAATCTTAAGAAAAGAAGAGAGAAAACATGAAATTAATTTTATTAGGCGCACCCGGTGCAGGTAAAGGCACTGTAGCAAAACTATTAACCAAATTAGACGGTTCAGTACAAATTTCAACTGGCGACATCTTACGTGCAGCGGTTGCTGCCGGTACCGAACTTGGAAAAAAAGCTGAAGCGGCCATGAAAGCAGGTGACTTGGTTTCTGATGAGCTCATCATGGGCATTATGGGCGAACGATTAAAAGAAGACGACTGCAAAAAAGGTTATTTACTCGACGGCTTCCCACGTACCATTCCACAAGCTGAAGCATTAAAAACATTACTAGCCGACATGGGCGAAAAACTCGATATGGCGGTTGATATTCAGGTTGCTAAAGACGTCATCCTCGACCGTTTAACAACACGCCGCACCTGTACTGATTGTGGCGCGATTTACAACGTTAAATCAAATCCAACCAAAGAAAAAGGCAAATGCGATAAATGCGGTGGCCCAGTTGTTCAGCGTGACGACGAAACCGAAGAAGCTATCAGCAACCGTTTAGACGTTTACAATAAACAAACTGCGCCACTTGCGGACTTCTATAAAAACGAAGGCATGTTAGTTGAAGTGAATGCAACATCAAGTGATGTGGTGATTGCAGCTATTCAGGCTAAGCTAGGTTAGATTTAATCTCTAATCTGTAAAAAACGGCAACTCGCGTGAATACGACATTCCAGAGTTGCCGTTTTTTATTGCTTTAATTTTTATCCTAGTGCTCACAGGCGTATTCGCTGATGATCTTTATCAAAATAATAATTCCTCGGCACCTCTCCATACCAAGTGTTATCCACTGAATTTATTATTTCCTGAGTCAGTTCACTTTTAAAAACCCAGTGTGCCTGTTGTTCCAGATTCATCTGCTTTATCACTGAAATAACATCAACCAGCATGTCATCACCATCCGTTGAAACAAATACAAATGTCTGGTTAGCATATATTTCTGCTTTACTGATTAGTTTTAATTTTTCAAGGCAGGATGAGCAATCAACAGACCAGAATAACAAAGTAAACGCCTTCCCCTTATTACCTTCAAGTATCTTTGCATAGCTTCCCGGATAAAATATTTTAATCAATGACTGCCCTGCAATTGCATTATGCAATGTTAGTAATAACAGAAAATAAAATAAAACGGTGATTTTTTTCATCTTTTATTTTTCTAACAAAATTAAATGATAAGGCTGCTCCAAAATATGCCAAGAAGAAAAAATGGACTGGCCATCTGTTAACAAAAAAGGGTAATCCGGTATTCCGGATGTTTCAGCTATCAGTACAGGCTTACTCCAGCTATTCCCCTTATCCACTGATTTCAGCATAAATATTTGGTAACGGGACTGTACATATTCCTGCCAGACAATATAGACCCGTTCATTAACTGCAAGAATGTCCGCATGGCTTGCTTTATTTGCATAATTTCCAATCTGTAAGGTTGAACTGAATATTTTACCTTTGTCATGGCTATTGGCATAAAAAATACCATGACGTTTTTCTGCATTATTAAACCATACCGCATGGTAAACATTGTACTTGTCGATGCTGATAGACGGCCCATGATGTGGGCAACCCTTTATTTTCCAGTTATCGTAACTAAGCCGATAAGGTTTATCCGCTTCCATTTTGTTTTTAAAATTAACCATACTGTGGTCGCGTATATTGTCACCATAAATATGCCGCCAGCTAATAACCGGGAGAGCCTGTTGATCAAAGTCCATTGCCATACGACAACATTCACAACTATTGTCGGCAATTTTCTTATTTTCGGTAAAGCTTTTACCATCATTAAAGGAAGCACTAAAGTAAACAGCGGCTCCATTGTATTCCTGGTTTGCTCTGTCCGCTTTTTGTTTATCACGTTTATCCAGCCAGCTAATATAAATATCACCTTTTTTATTAACTCCCAGAACATCAAAGCGGTGGCTTATTATTTCCCGGTTATCGTTAACCGTAACCGGCACAGTAAAACTTTTACCACCATCAACTGAACGGCTAAAGCGAATATCGCCTGTAAAGCGTTTAGCCAGTTTTTTAGTCCAGCTTAAAAAAACAAGGCCTGCATCTGAAACCTTAATCTTGGGCCGGTGTTCACGGCCTGCTGCAATTTTCTCTGCAACCGCATTAACCTTGACAGCACGGCTAAAGGTTAAGCCTTTGTCATCCGAATAATTCACATACAAATATTGCCCGTTCACCCATGCTGACCATAGCCTTCCATGGGCATCAAATACACTGCTCATGGTTTTTGCGCAGTATTGAGAGACGTGTAACTGGCTACAGTCTTTTATAAAACCGGGTGACCGGGCATGACCATCGTCAGCCGCTGCATAAGCTACAAAAAAGGCAGGCAAAATTATTATCAGAAGGTAAGTAAAGCTTCGCATTAGAATTTTTGTGTATAACCTACAAACACTGACAACGGCATACCCGGTGCATATTCAAATTTTTCCGGATTGCCGAATGCCGCAGGCTTGTAACTTGCTGCTGTAGCATATTTTTCATCCAGTAGATTCATAATTCGGGTATAAACAGAGGATTTTTTATTGATTGCATAGCGCGCACGAATATTTGCTAGGTCATGTCCTTTGTATTTCTGTGTATTTGCCTGATCCATCCAGTAACTACCTAAATGCACCCACTCCACTTCAACTTTTAATGCAGGCAGTGCTACAGGGCGATAAGACAGTTTGGTATTTATGATTGTTCGCGGCGCAGATTCCATTTCATTACCACTGTAATCTGTGGAGCTGTTTGGCTTCCAGTCTTCGTAAGTATGCACCGCATAGCTTGCTGCAACATTAAGCTGAACAGCTGATGTCAGAGCCTTATCAAGACCAACCTCTATCCCTTTATGCGATGTTTCCCCGGCATTAACTGTTTCACGTGTATTATCCAGATTTTTGTAGGTTAAAATGTCATCGGTCTTACTCATATAATAAAGACTGATCGTATAACCCAGTTTATTCTGTGTTCTGCCACGCATACCAATTTCAAAACTATTCACTTTAATCGGTTTAAGACCAACTGTATTTTCAGCTTTCCCCTGCCGGAATAACTGTGTATTGGAAGGTGCTCGAAAGGCATGACGATAATTAATAAAAGCACTGGTACTTTTATTAATTTGATGAGTTAAGCCTAACTTCGGGCTAAAGTGACTAAAATCAACAACGGTATCGGCAGGTCGACGCTGTGAACCCGTTGTTACAGTTGTTAAATTATTATCATAATCATATTGCATAAAATCATAACGCGCACCTGCAGTAAAACGGGTTAGCGGCGATAGTGACTGCTCATAATGTACATACGGTGAAATGGCAGAAAAGATCACGTCATAGTCATATTGAACCTGACCCACTGTGTAGTCAGTATAAACATTCCCGACCTTTGTTGTGGATATTTCATGTTGTATATAACTACCCGGGCTATAATCAATATCAACACCCGATATAAGTACAGCATTGCTCTCACTCAGGTTCTGCCTGTTTTTGAGTAGTACACCTATTGAATTATTCTTTGTTTCATAAACAGCCGGATCATAACTTAATGACCAGTTAGGTAATAAAGCCATTGTATTGTGGCGTAAATAAGGGGTAATGCTCAATGAATTATCTTTACCCCCTTTTTCATACTCAGTTGACAACCTGTACGCCTGAACCTGTCGATAGGAAATAGGCGTATAATTAAGCTCCGGGTTATTCAGGTAATCATCTCGCAACAAACGTGATGAACCTGCCGTTTTCTGGTCAACATCGGTTGCAGAAAAAATTGTTTTTAAACTTGCACCATTATCCAGAAAATTATCAACCCGCAGGTTTGCGCTAATACGGTCATACTCTGTATTATTTCGCCAGCCATCACTACTGGTTAAGTTCAGACTTGCAACATAGCCACTATCATCATCACTGTCTCCTGTGTCAGCCAATAAGCGATACCAGGCGTTATTGCCTGCTTCAATATTTATCGATGTTTGTTTTTCCAGTGGCGGGGCTGCCGTTAACACGTTAACCACACCACCAATCGCATCACTGCCATAAAGTGAGGTGCCCGGCCCTTTAATAATTTCAATGGATTCTGATTGCGGGATATTCACTTCATACAGGGCATTGTGATTAAAAAAACCGGTGGAACGTGTTGGAATACCATCTTCCAGATAAAGATACACAGCCTTTGTTGTTGTAGGTTGGCGAATAGCTGTCATGTGCCCTTCACCACCGGTAACATTAACATGCACACCCGGGATCTGATTCATGATTTCAGATGGATGTGCCGGTTTTGTTTCTTTTATATTTTGTTTGTTAATAATACCTACACTCGCCGGAACTTCGGACAAAGGTTTATCTTCGCGAGTAGATGTGACACTAATCACAACATCATTTTTTGCGCTCATCTCATTGGATGCATATGCCAAAGACCACCCTGGCAAAAGTAGTAAAATATACAAACTGCATGATTGACTTCTTATTTTATTACTCATATTAATACCTTCTTTACTCCAGTTTAAATGCCATTGAATATTTAATATTGAAAGGGAAATTGACGCTAGCAGGAAAAATTGCGAAAGGACTTGCATTTAACACTGCTGCACGAGCTGCATGCCTTAAAACTTTATAGCGCCCCGTTATTACCAGATTTTTAACCTCGCCGCTTTCCAGTAAATCAAACGACACTCCAATAACTTCCTGCATATTTCGTCTGCTAGCCGACCCAGGATAAAATTTATTATTCTCAATTGCCGTTAAAACCTGTTCAACGAATACATCTCGATCATTGCTGGATGTACTGGGCAGACTGTATTCCTGTTGCAATTGATTCTGCATATGGTTTTCAACAGTTTTCATTATTGACTCCTTAGTCCGCTTTTTTTCAAGACCAACAACCTTATTTTCCTGTTCTAAAAGTGAGTTTGGCTTTGATGCATAGTCCTCGCTACTTTCCTTCACTACAGGCGCTACGCTCTCCTTCGCCACATCTTCTTTAACAACATACTCCGATAAAAAACTCAACCTGATCACCTTGTTTGTCAGGGACATATCTAAAGCATTATTATTGCTTTCAAAAGCAGATATATTTTGCTGTTGGTATTGGGTAAAAAACAGAACATGCAACAACAATGAAGTGATAACAAATACAGATATATTCGACTGCTTATACATTCAACTCACTACACGGTAACCTGAAAAATAGTGGAGGTAATAAAAACAATATCCATTACTGCTCCAGCCAATAAGTGGTACGTCATACGCAAGTCAGAATAGTCGTTTAATAATAGCGGGGGAATGTGGCATAGTGCCGCGCGACAAATTGTCGCAGTTAGTGTGGCCACAATATGCTAAAATTTGAGTCTATGATGCTAAAGCCGAGCCTTCACACAAATACCAGTCAGACTATGCTCAACTCTGCTAACTACATCCACTTAAGACGATTATTTCACCTACGTAATCTTGCACTGATAGGCCAGATAGTTGCTGTTATTTTTACGCTTAATGTATTACAGATTGATTTACCCATAAAAAAAATCAGCCTGATTTTTTTACTTTTCACTTTTTTTAATTTCTTTGTCTGGCTGCGATTAAAAAGACCCAGAGCTGTTACTGAAAATGAGATCTTCATTCATCTGACAGTTGATGTTTTAGCACTGGCGTTATTATTGTATTTTACAGGTGGTGCAACTAACCCATTTGTAATGATTTTTCTTTTCCCCTTGACAATCACGGTTACCATTTTACCTGTTCGTTATGCATGGTTATTAGCAACAATTACTGTTATCTGTTATAGCCTGCTGATGTTTTACTATCAGCCATTACCAATAGGACACAGTTCGCATGGAGATAACGGTGCATCAGAATACAATTTGCACCTCATTGGCATGTGGATGGTTTTTATACTCAATGCCTGTTTAATAACCTATTATGTTTACGGGATGGGTAACACCTTACGCCATCAACAAAAACAACTCACAAGTGCACGTGAACAATCAATACGCGATGAGCAACTTGTTATTCTTGGTACGCTTGCCGCCAGTACAGCGCATGAGCTAGGTACACCATTGGGCACAATGGCATTACTTGTTAATGAGATTGAGCAGGAACTTGAAAATGCAGACGCTGCTGTTTTATCTGACCTTGATAACCTTAAAAAACAAATTAATCGTTGCAAGTTATCACTAACAGATTTGTCAGCATCCGTCGGCGCATCATCCAGTTTATTTGACAGCCAACAACAACCTGTTTGCCAGTATCTTCAGGGAATCATTAATGAAATACATGCAGTTCACTCAAATATCAACTTAAGCTTTCATTGTAACCCTGATATTTCAAATAGTTTATACACAGACAGAACGCTCAGCCTATCACTTATTAATATTATTGATAATGCAATTGAAGCTTCACCTGAATTTGTTGACATATCTGTGAGCAGCCCGGTAGAGAACAGTACTGATTTTATTCAAATTGAAATATCAGATCATGGCCCGGGGTTATCGGATGAAGCTTTAGACAAAATTGGCCAACAACCTTATAGTGAAAAAGAGCTGGGGCTTGGTTTAGGTTTGTATTTAGCCTACGCTGCAATACGCCGGAGAAATGGCAGCATTTCACAGCAGAACTGTAAGCCAGAAGGCAGTAAAACGACTATTATTTTACCTCTGGTAACAATCTAAAGACCGCCTTAAATATGGAAAATCAGGACTTTAAAAATTTACTTCTGCTCGATGACGATGAAAGTTTTTGTGATGTTTTAACACGTGCTTTAGTCCGGCATGGTTTTAATGTTGCCACTGCCCATAACATTACCAGCGCTTGCACTCTTTTAGATAAGACTGACGTTAAATTTAACTATGCCATCGTTGATTTGCGTATTGGTCAGGAATCTGGTCTTGAAGCTGTTAATAAAATTATAAGCCAAGAACCGGATATAAAAATCGTTGTTCTGACGGGGTATGCGAGTATTGCAACAGCAGTAGAAGCCATAAAACTGGGCGCTAAACAATACCTGACCAAACCCGCCGATATTGGTGATATTATTGATGGATTTGGAAAAGATGAAGGTGATATTGAAACCCAACTTGCGGGTAACCCTATGTCGATAAAAAGACTGGAATGGGAACATTTACAAAAAGTCTTGCGCGAGCATGGTGGTAATATCTCAGCGGCAGCCAGAGCATTAGACATGCATCGTCGCACTCTGCAACGCAAGTTACAAAAGAAACCCGTTAAGCACTAACTAAACTCTGTACTCCTGATTTTCTCCAGTAAAGATCTATTAAGCATTTCCTCAAATAGCTCAAATTCTCAACCTTTATTCTCTTTTCCCTAAACCCGTTTGTCTGATGAACGTTTGATCTATGTCAATAGATACAGTTGACAACACATATCCAAAACAACGCAAACCACAACACCGGTTATCTCCTATAGCCAGCCCAATTTAAAACATTAAATTAAGTACATTAGAGAATTAAAATATAATAATGCCGGTATTGTTTATACGGATAAAAAATGTGTTAATGATCCACTGGAATAACAAGAGAAAGCACAGGGCTAAGTTGGGCTATTAGCTCGGCGTGCGAGAATTAGTTTTATAACAACAAAAATTACCTTTCCTGTAGGAGGATATAAATATGGTGTACACCCAAAAATCGCCTGCTTTGTTCATTATCGGCGTTATCATGCTTGCTATCTGGTACACGGCAGATAGTGGCATGCTCGCTGGTTACATTGAACATCTAGCACATGGCAAGAAATACAAATACGGAGCTGAGCTCACGACCATACCTTTTTACTTTGGCCTCGTTGCCGCTGTTGTCGGTTTATGGCAGTGGTTTGGCTCACATACAAAAGGCAACCTGGACTACTTCTCATCGAGTATTGCCGGCGGTATGTTTATCCTGTTAATCGCAATGCTGGTACGCTGGTTCCTTGCACCTGAAATTGCAGGCATCAGTATAAGCATGGGTAAAGTGGGTGACACCGGGAAATACATACATAAATTATTAGGACTGAATTACATTGTAATCGGTATTGTAACGGGCTTAATCATTGTTAACGTATTCAAGATCCCGAGCTGGGCAGAAAACGGGGTGCGTTTATCTCGGCTGGGTTTAAAAACCGGTGTTATCTTACTGGGTACGTTATACAGTGCGGCAGAACTTACAAACCTCGGCGGCTTATCCATTGTTATGATTGGCTTCTTCGTGCTGGGTTCGGTTGGCATGGTGCTCTGGATTGGCGCACGACGCAATATTCCTAACTCAATGGGCGGTGTACTTTCTGCTGGTATGGGCGTATGTGGTGTTTCGGCAACCGTTGCTGCGGCTCCGGTAGTGCAAGCCAAGTCGGTCGAAATTGCTTATACCATTGGTACTATCCTGTTATGGGGCGTGGGCTGTATGTTCGTGTTCCCAGTCGTAGGTCAATTACTGGATATGAGCTATGTACAATTTGGCGCATGGGCAGGTACGGGTATCCTGAACTCCGCACAAGTCGCCGGTGCAGCATTGGCCTTCCAGCCTGATGGTATTGAAACATTAAAGGTTGCTGAAATCTTTAATATCACACGCGTACTGATATTACCTATCATCGTATTATGGTTGGCTGTCTGGTATGTGCAACGCGAAGGTGAAGGTGCACAGAAAATAAATGTAGCCGAGGTGGTTTTCCAAAAATTCCCTCTGTTTGTATTAGGCTTTATTTTACTGTTTGCTTTATCTTCAACAGGTGTATTTGCTCCTGCACAGCACTACAAAGGCAAATACTTCGATAACTCGGCAGAAAAAGTTAAACCATCGAAGCTGCTTACTGTAGAAAAAATTGCAGTACTTCAAGCTGAGTTTGACAAAATCCAGCGAGCCGATCGCAAGTCAGCGGTACAACGCTTAATGGATAACACCAAAATCATGTCGATTGATGATGATACTCAAATTCGTGGTTTGATTAACGCGAAAGTCCTGTCGAAGAAAGCAAATAAAATCCTCAAGGGCGCACATAAAGCGGTAAGACATACGGCGGCGAAAATAAAGGCATTCCGTGACTGGATTACTTGGTTATTCGCCTTTGGTTTAGTTGGCCTAGGTATGCAAATCACCCTTAAATCGATGAAGCAAGCGGGTGGCCAACCAGCAGTCATCGGTGGCATCGTTGGCCTGACTAAAGCAGTCTTATCGTTAGTCGTTGTGATGATGCTTATCAAAACGACCATTTAAGATAATTAAATATAATATACAGGAGTAAATTAAAATGGCTGAAGAAGAGCAAAAGTACGATCGAGGTTCTGTATTATCTATCTTTGGTAGTGACCGTAAAGAAGACTTTATGGCGCTAGCATTTGCATTGATAATCGCCTTTGCAGTCTACGTAGTCTACTAACACTACGTTAAAACCAACCGCCGGCGCCCTTACCCGTGAACATGGCTGGGCGCCGGACTTTTTTAAGGTAGTAATAATCATGAATACAGCAAATTCCGTTTTATTAGCGAGCCACGGTACCGAAGGCGCAATGGCCGCAGAACAAATGGCCATTAAAATGTGTAATGCACAAGATACCGGCTTGCATCATTTGATTGTTGTACCCACCTTATGGCAAGGCATGACCGGCGATGACTGGTTAAATAATGGTTCAACACGCAACACCTTTCGACGCTATTTGGAATCGACACTGGAAAAAGAAGTCGATGAGCATATTGCTCGCGTCAAACAACTTGCAGACGAGAACGGCTTGTCTTACACAAATGAAATAGTAATTGGCGAGCCCGATGAATGCTTGCTTAAAACAACTGAAAAACAGACATATGAACTGGTGGTGGTCGGTTCGCCACGCCCAAAAGGCAAATCCGGTTTACGCTCCCGCATGATGACACAACCCGTCTCACGCGCGCTACAAACACCGGTTTTGATGGTACCTTATCCTCATGACTGAACTAACATCATGCCCCCCGACAATGACAATAGAAGACACCCAGAATAGCAGTATAGATAACCAGGACGCTGCATGGGCGTCCATTAATACTCCTTTGCATATCGATGCCATGCTGGTTTTTATTCAGGATGTAGAACGCCTATTACGCATTAACCCCATGCTAGAATTTAAAAAATGGGAAAAATTAGGTGCCTCACAGTATTTCATGGCTGGGCGTAATATTAGTCAGGAAACCGCATTTGAATTTGAAACAAAATTAACTGCCTTTAGAAGACCCAACGGTCTAGAAATAGAATATGAAACGGGTGTTAAAGCCAGTACGGTGATTGAAGTTGAGGCCATTGAGCTTGAAAACGGCAAACTGGGTTCAAAATTAACTATCACCGATCACTACGATCGGCTGGATGAAGAAACACGGCAAAACAAACTGGATGAAGTTGACAAAAGCCTTGTTATTTGGGCGACTGACCTGCAACGCTATCTTGTTACTTGGCGTCGCTGGTCACGGATTAGACTGTGGCGACTGTACATGAAGCATGTCTGGCTACCCATGAAACCCTCAGGAAGGCGCATTACCTACATGTTGCTGTGGATTTCCGTTGTTGAAGTTGCGCTTATCGCATTGGGTGTTGGAATCTATTTTTCTGAATACCGTTAGAATTTTTGCCGTATAAGATTAAGTCGAACCAGTTATTTTTTAAACACGCTGAATTCGGCTTAATTTTTTTCAGTTACCGTAAACACTAAAAAAATAGCCCACTCCCACGTTCAAATTAACTCTTTTCTAAATGTGTAGGGAAAAGTTCACGTCCGACCCAACGAGCAAATTCAGTACGCGTACAGCTGTCCGCACTTTTTAGCCCATGCCCTTCTACAACACGGTAGATGACCATATCTTTTTTTGGGTCGTCAGAGACAGCTTCATCAATAATATGCCGCACAGACCACTCTGCACCGTGCTTGCTGTTTGTATAATAGCGGTCAAGCTCAATTTGTGCAGCAGAAAATATGGGGGTTTCAGCATGTTCAAGAGTAAGCGCAAATAATCGCTGCAAGTCATCAGCATTTAAATCAATGACTAAATCAATATCCGCCAGTGCTCGTTCGATATATTGTTTATCAATAAATCGGGATGGCTTTTTAACATCGAAGGAAGGTGCGTCTGCAAAACGCATCAGGCTCACCGGATACCGACGCCATGGAAAAAAACTGTTAAACGCAACAGCAGTAACAAAAATAATCACCGTATTTAAAAACACAGGCGTCAACACATACTCGTATCCTAAAGCATGAATTTGTGTGCTACCAATCACGGCTGCCAGAGCCGTCGCCCCGCCGGGTGGATGAATGCAGCGCAAAAAATGCATTACACCAATAGCCAGCCCCACCGCCAACCCGGCAGCCAGAAAAACATTCGGTACAAGATAATAGCAACTCACCCCAACTATTGCCGAACTTAGCTGCCCACCAAACAAGGCCCAAGGTTGCGAAAGTTTACCGTGGGGGACAGCAAATACCAACACTGCGGAGGCGCCCATTGATGGTACGATTAAAGCCGCACCGCTTGCGCCGGTAAAGTAAAAACTGATACTGCTGATTAGAAAAATACCAACAAAGCCACCAAGGGTGGATGCAAGTTTCTCTGCACTGCTCACCGAACTGTCAACACTTAAAATCTCAAGCAGTTTTTTAAAAAAATAATTCATTACTTTGCAGCCTGTTTATTACCACTCGGGGCTCTTATTATTACATGAACTGCTTTCACATTCTGTACCTGATTATAAATTTATCTGGCATTAGGCTTAATATTAAGTATTGTTTTTGACTTTTAGGCTGTGACTAAAAATTCAACCATGTTTTCCTGCACATGTTACTCGCAACTAAATGCCCGCCGCAATACCGCAATTTTGTCATTGCGTAGCGACAAACCAAACAATCTAATTTCTTATTTGAAGTTGATGTAGGGCAACTTTATTTTCTTCTCAGCCAGTAAATAAAGACTCCGATCCTGTTTACATTTTTCATCCGGCTTACTTTTTATAATGCTGTCACGTTGATGTAATAACGAAATAATTTCTACCTGACAAACCACCAGTATCGATAACAACCATTGCTCTAGCATATTATTCTGTTTCGAGAACGGAATGTTTTTTATTTGTTGTTCAAGTAAATCAGTAGCCAGCCATTTTTCACCACTCACCCAGTGGTTTACCATAAACCAGCATAGAGGTTGTCCCACATCGGCCATTGATAACGCAACAAGATGCGACCAAGCATCAGGCTGGGTAACGACCGGTGCAAAAATATGGAAGTGCCCATGTTCCGCCTTAAATAAAGGCTGTATGTCGCTCGGGTTAGAGTGGCAATGGTAAAAGGCGCGCCAGCCAGAACCATTGAACTGCAAGAAGTCTGGTGGGTATTTTACTTCCTGCTTTATATGCAGATTATTTTGCAAAACCTGCAAAACCGGATTCGAGTTTTTCGAACCCATTTCAAGGGTACTTTGACGCAGGAAATCAAGAGCTTTATTAGCAGGCAAAGCCTAATAACCCAAACCACAAGGTGAGATTTTCCCCGCTAATAAACAAGGGCTGACTTTAGCATCAACTTCAAAAATAATACGATTACGCTGGTTCACTCTACGACTCCATCTTCACTGAGAAAGCCCAAGCTTTAACATCACTCTCTAGATCCTTAAAAAACACATGAAATAACTATATACCTTAGAATATACTACGCATAAAAATAGATTGATCTAAATCAAAAACTGCTTAAATAAAATAAAGAATAACTACTCAACCGCTTCAAAATAAACATCATCCCAGTAAGCAATAAATCGTCCCGCCCCCCGAATGGACTGAATAATTTCTATGCTGGCACTTTGTGATTTAACCGGTGCACGTAAGTCAGTAATACGTAATTTTTGCCAACCACCAATGTATTCAGGATCAACCCAGTTTGTATCCGTTTTAGAACGCCCACTGCAATTTAGTCCTTGATGCCAGCTAATACGTAACCGTCCACCACCGAGTTGGCTTGATGTTTCTCCATTTTTAAAACGGGCACCGGCTATAAATTTTCTATTCGCACCTAAATTGACACACTGCTGTAAAGCATGCCGCCCTTTACTACCCGTATTCGAATACGCAATTATTTTTGCAGCACCGGGGAAAAGATGTCCCTGAGTAGAAGACCATTCATTTTTCCAACCTGCCCGCCATGCACTTACATCCGTTTTAAAATCGCCATTCTTTATATAGTTCCTGCCCGGTTCCAATGTGTATTTTTTATTGCTTGCATTCAGGTGCGTTTTATCCATAGACGATTGCTTAAACACTTCGGATGGATAAAAACGAATATTATCCCAATAGGCTTTGCCATCATCAGAATAGCGACCGTTTTGTACAATGGTTATTTTTACCGCTTGAGCATCCAGCGCGGGGGTTAAATTCTCTCCTACCAGATGTTGCCAGCCTTCAATTGGCTTAGGTTGCAAGTAAGCCCCCCATTGCCCACCCGTTGAACAATTTGTTGATTCGTACCAGATAACATTCACTCTATTTGCTGTATTTTTATTCGGCAAGCCTTGTAAACGCACATCCGCAGACACTTCAAATTTTGAAGCCTCCGTCAGCAACACACATTGCGATGCCATTGTCTCATGAATATATCGATCTTTCGGTGGTTCCTCTGCATGCACCATTAAGCCACCACTGCCATTTTTACCGCCATTGCTTGTCCATAGCATTCCAAGTGGCACGCGCCAATCGAGCAACTTATTATCAAAATTTGAATTTTTAACTAGATTCTTAGCAAAAATATTTTCTGTCTGTATTTTCGGCGCTGAAATATTAACCTGTGACTTGGTATGCTTTTTATTGATCAACTTTTCACTGGCTACACATTCACTGTCTTTAAAAATAATAATACCTTTATCGTCGACACATTGATAAATTGCTGCATACACATACAGCATATAAAAATTAATCAGAACAATAAATAAACCTTTTTTCATTATCATTTCTCTTTTAAATTTACTGTATCAACCCACTGATAATAGATGGTTCATCTTATATATGATAAACAACGCTATAAGAATAGCGAATATTTCAGGGTTTTTATCACTGCGGGCACCCTTTTAACAGAGAATTATCGTTATACATGCTATATATATAAAATAAACCAAAGCAAGGGGAAAACAATGCCAGATATGGTTAATAATCAACCTGCACCAGACAATGCAGGCTCTATCGAAAAAGGAATGAGTGGTGATTACGCTTTTTCTATTCGCGCGGTGTTAAGCGAAGCATGGCAAAAAACCAATGGTGCAAAATGGCCGGTGCACCTTGGCTTTTTATATTACTTTCTAATTGTACTTGCCCTTATCATTGTGACAATGGTTGCATCAATGGCCTTAATGACGGCTCCTGTCGACCCGTTAGCTGAGCCAACAGCGCCCATTATTATGCAACTCATACTTCAACTTGGCATTAATCTTATTGCCTTGCCGATGATGATGGGCGTCGTCATGATGGGGATTAAACGCTCAGTTGATGCGCCTATTAGTGCCAACCTAGTATTTACTTATTTCCAGAAAATGTTTTCCCTGTTGCTTGCAATGATAATGATATACATTATGGTGATAATTGGTTTACTCCTGTTAGTACTGCCCGGTATTTATTTAATGGTAGCTTACTATATGGCTCTCCCGCTGATTGTAGAGAAGGGATTAAGCCCTTGGCAGGCAATGGAGGTTTCACGTAAAACCATTTCACACAGGTGGTTCCGAATGCTCGGCTTCTTTATTGTGGCGAGCATTCTAATCACGATATCAATGATACCTCTCGGTATTGGGCTTATCTGGACATTGCCAATGTTCATCATCGCCTACGGCATTCTTTACCGGAATATGTTTGGGGTAGAAGCAACAACGCTTGCATCATAGGGCAATATTCTATTTGGGGCTGCAACCTAAGTTGTTATAAATGCAGCTCCTCATTTATTTTAGAACTGTTCAATCTTTTTAATAACCGATAGTAATTCATTCACAGGGACAGCTTTTGAAAAGTAATAACCCTGCACCTTATCGCAACCTAATAATTTCAGCTGTGTTAATGTTTCAATATCTTCCACACCTTCGGCAACAACAACTCGACCTAAATTATGTACTAAATCGATAACTGATTTTACAATACTTGCATCACTGTCATCCTTAACCATATCGGTAATAAATGATTTATCGATTTTAACTTCTTCAACAGATAATCTTTTCAAATAACTCAGTGATGAATAACCCGTACCAAAGTCATCAATCGAAAATTGTAGCCGCTGTACATCAGGTTCCTTCATTATTTCAATAACCTGTTCTGGGTTATACATAATGGCACTCTCAGTAATTTCTGCTTTAATGCCATTGCTATACATCCTGTATTTTTTGCATAGTTCAGCAATACGTACAGGTAAATTTGGATTCGCTAAATCACGTGCTGATAAATTAACGGCAATTTGTAGATCCATCCCTTTATCCTGCCATTTTCGCCACTGCATAAAAGCCTGCTCAAGAACCCAGTCACTTACCTGATTGATTAACCCAGTGTTTTCTGCAATAGGGATAAATTGATCGGGGAAAATCCAGCCAAGTTCAGGGTGATACCAGCGAATTAATGCTTCAACTGAAACTACTTTATTCTCAGCTAAAGAAATCTGCGGTTGATAATGTAACTGAAGTTGGTTAGTTTCCAATGCAGTGTGAAGGTAGTCCATTAAAGATAAACGCAACGGTGTGTATTTATCGAGTTCAGCACGATAGACACAAACGTCACTTTTATCTTTTTTTGCTTCATACATCGCAACATCGGCAAGCCGCACTAATGATGTATGATCAATGCCATGATCCGGATACATTGCAATACCAATGCTAGCCCCCACCTTAAGGGTGTGGTCATCCAAAGCAAAACTCGGCAATAATTCTTCTAATATTTTATTGGCCACTTTAATCGCGTCTTCTTCATTAATGTCTGGCAGCACCATGGCAAATTCGTCCCCACCTAAACGACCCACAGTGTCGCTTTCTCTAATTGCCTTTAACAGTCTCTGCGCAACATTAATTAATAAACGGTCTCCTTCCGGATGCCCTAAAGTATCATTTACTTCTTTAAAATTATTTAAATCCATAATAAAAACAGCGAGTTTTGTTTTTGTCCGTTCAGCAAGTGCAATATCATGTTGTAATTGCTCAGTTACTAATACACGGTTAGGCAACCCTGTGAGCGGATCATGCATTGCTTCGTGTGCTATTTTAAGATTAAGAATTTGCAACTCTTGGGTGCGTTCATGTACACGTTCTTCTAGCGACTCGTTCAACTCAGACAACTTCACCATAGCAATATCTCTGGACTCCATCGTATCCCTTATATGTAGGCGCATTTTATCGAAAGAATCAGCAAGGAGCGCAAATTCATCCGAACCCTCTATTTTTACTCTCGTGTCAAAATTAAAATTTGCAATGCTGCGTGTTCCCTGCGTCAGCACTGCAATCGGTTTAAATATTTTCCGCTTAAATAATAAATAAATTGCTCCGCCAACGAATAGCCCAATACCTAAGGTAACCCACATAATTTCCAATAAAGAATTTTTAGATAACTGGTTATACGGCAAACGATCCAGCCCCACCCATGCTTTTGCCAAATTGTTGCCACCAAATTCAATATGCATTTCAAAAAATAGGATGTTCGTATTCCCCCGAAGTTTTTCTAAAACAGGCTGAATATCTATAATTTCCTTTGATTTTAAAATTGACTGTATATAATCATTATTTTTATTTAGGTAATGCGTTAGCGGAATATTTTTCTCATTTACCACCGCCGCAAAAACAATATTTTTTTGATTGCTGACAAACTCCGCATAACCATTAAGCGTCACATCATCAAATACAAGAAGGGGCTCAACACTAATTGCCGCCAGTAATTCAGCTAACGATTCACCCCGGTCATAAAGCGCCTTGTTTATGATATTGGCTTCATTTCTGTATTGGCTATACGTGCTTATACTCATCGCAATAATAAGAATAATTGCAATAAAAATAAAAAACTTGAAAGCTAGGCTATTAAATTTTGTCATGACTCGCCCACTTATTCCATAGAGGATATTCCATAGTCATCACCGTAAATATCCGTCACTATTTTCCGATGTGCATTAAAATCTGAGTCTTGCACTGACACCAGTGCATCCAAGCTCGCTAAATTTAATATTTTTTTTCCTTCATCATTATTATTTAATGTTGTTAAAAGCATCTTGAGTTTATCTTTCAATTCATCTGATAAATTATTTTTAACAGCCCAAGGCAAATGCACCATCGGCTTTGTTTTTGCCAAATATTTTAATTGCGAAATGTCGATTCGTTGACGAACATTATCAAGCTGCATCACCACATCACCGGAACCAGATGCATCCGCACGTTTAAAATAGGTTGATATAATTGTATTGGGTGGGTTAATGGCAAACTTCTCGACATAATCACCCGCGTTTAAGCCGCCCTGGCGTAATAACCATGTTGCCGAGATATAACTTTGCATCGCGCTACGGCCGCCACCAAACAATATAGTTTTGCCTCTGAGATCTGAAATTTCATTAATGCCGCTGTCTTTGCGCACAATCAAAGACCCTGCAATAGTGGCACTACCGAGTTCCTTGTTTACTGCAATCGCATCATAGCCATAGTATTGATGTGAAACGATGTAGTGGTATTGATTAAAGTGCACAATGTCATATCGCCGCTGCTTTACATTAGTCCAGAAATCATCAAATGATTTGCTGGTTTCAATAATAACGTCTCGGCCAAGTTGCTGACTCAGGTAGCGAGCCAATGGCGTGAATAATTTATGCGTCAGCTTAATATTACGGCGAGGAAAAATACCCAATACTAAAGGCTGAGCTTTCGCTTCTGTAACGGGCAAAACAAGCAGTGAAGCTACTGAAGCTAAAAGAGAAGAAAGGAACTGTCTACGCTGCACATAAAACTCGGTAATTTTAATATTTTCCAGTAAGTTATATCGAACAAGCGGTGGCTTAACTTTAATTCTTTGATGCTTTCCCATAACACTAAATTTGAGAGGATAGACAATGAAAATACTTATTATTCAATAACTTAAAATTTTTAACATAAAAAACCGACATGCCAGATATAGCATGCCGGTTTTTTGTCTTAGCGATTAAAAGAAACGAGTCTTGCCGCTACTAAAATCGCCTCGAATAAACAGCTTAATAGACGATAGTGCGCGCCAAATAAACCATCGCGAGGAAAAAACCAAATAACGTTGTCGTTAAAACCATTAAAGTCCGTAAAACTTTTGAATCCTGAATTTCTTCTGGAGCACTCATACTACACCTCACCTAAATAATTGACTACAAAGGCTATTATTAGCCATATTTAAAATTAGCCTGTAGTTTACTAAAATGCTCAGGTACTTGATATTAGAGAGATCTAATGCCTAGATAAGATAAATTATGAGTAATTTACTCAGGTATATAAAGCATTTGCCCTTGCCCCTTTGCCGCCTTTAGTGTGATAAAGTTTTCCCAACACTGCCTGTTAACCGACCGAGCACAAAAGGTTCGCCATGAAGAAAATAAAAAATGAAGCGGAATTAATCAAATTAGCGATTAACACCGGCGTGAAGTTCGCCGAGCTAAGAGGCGCAGCCATTTTTGAGCCAACCGATGCACAAAGTGAAAAAATACTCTACATCTACAGGCTGCTCGTACACGATAAACTGATACAACCGCTACCAGAGGATCAAGTATCACAAAAAAGTATGCGACATAAACTCGCCATTTGGATTTCAAAGCAGTTACCCAAAGACCACCCTCTACTAAAATAGTTTTATTACGCTTGCTTCAGCATTAACAAATTTTTTACAAATTGCCAGTGCCATGCAATACCGGCCAACACTGCAATATGGAATAGCTCGTGTGGACCGATGGCACCCGGAATAACAATAGGTAAGCGCAAAAATTCAAGGCTGGCACCTACAGTGTAAGCCAAGCCACCGTACATAAGCGGTTTAATCATTGCAAAACCATGTAAACGGTGCGTGTGATAGGCAGAAAAAACCGCAGCCCAGCCTAGCCCAAGGTAAAACATCAAACCTAACCATTCCGCCACCTCATTAAAAAAAATGGATTTCCAGGTAATCCCAACAATGGCTAATACCCAGATGATCAATAAAAATCCCCAGCGCCAAAACCCCTTAAATAAAATAGTGTGTACTGGCGTAAAAGTACCTGCAATTAAACCAAAAATCGCAGCATGATCTAAATGTTGTAGAATATTACGGGCAGCACTATCATGATCAAGCAAATGAAAGACACCACTCATCGATAATAAAAATACCACCGAAAAGACAAAAACACACACCGCAATAAGCTCACCACAATGTCCTCGGGCAAGTGCTATCAACCGCAGACCATAAAAAAAGAAGACAATGGCTGCCAATAAATGACTAATGGAGCTAAAGGGATCACTAAAACCAGGGATAGGTATTGCGTTCATATTCGTACAACAAACAAATTCATTAACCTGATAATTTAATCTTACTGACTAAGTCATCATACGCCATATTTATTTTTTGTTTAATACCTTCATATGTTTTTTCATTAACCGCACTCTGAATATCCGCCAGAGATTCGGAATGGTAATCGTTCACCATGACTAAAATATCATTGACTGACATAAGGTTTTCTTTGACTGCTTCAGGCACAGCCAACTTAGCACTGTTAAGTAATTGGACATTGGCAGAACGGGGGATCATTTTACTCTTGCCATCCAATTCAGCCGAAGCCGTAAGCGGCCCTGACTTCGTATAAGCCAGCCCCTGAAAACTAAATTGCTCGCCGATAGGTACTAAATAAAATTTCACTGATTATTCTCCGTTAATCAGAAGAGACCTATGATCCTGCTAATCACACCGCTATAATTAATACGCTGCATTATTCCATTATCCAAGTCTTCGAATTGATAACTAATATTGTTTACACTACTCGTAATGTAGGGCAAGGTAAACCTTTAAGTTAAGAATAGACATTCTGTTTATTCTTCTTGCATTTAATGACATGGGGCATATTAAATTTTCTCTATTAAAAATAACCCCGTACTTTCAAACCAGAGTAACATCATGAACAAAGAACAAGAGCTTCTTCTATTAAAAGATCAATCAGCGTAATACTTAAAATGCTTTACATGCGTAATATAGCGCGAACATAAGCCGCATGTTTAATTCTGTGAATAATCCACTCTGCGCACTTCAAAATCAAAAAACTGCTTCCCCAAAATAAAATAGGTGATGATACAAGATGCTCAACTATTTTTAACATTCCAGCCTCTCAATATATATTTTGTTAAACATATAAAGCTCCATATTTCATATCACAAAATAAACTAAGTATTTACTTTGCTGAAGTATAGAGAAGGAGTGTGACAAAAATAAGAAAGTACCGTTACCAAGTGATGTCAGTAGAATATATTCAAACGGCTCTAAAACGACTATCCTTTGGAAAGCATAGAATGTGAAAATTTATTTAACGCCACTATCGTGTCCAGCGAAAAAGAGGCCGATATTTTTTCTTCAACAAGTTTTGCTTCTCTTTGTGCCAGCTCTAAGCGCCTTAAACCAGAATCGGTGAGTTTGACATAAAATGAACGTTTATCTTTTTCATTATTAATACTTTCAACAACACCCGCACTCAAAAGCTGGTTAACCAGCACACTCATCGTTGCACGCGTAACGTTCATGTAGCGACTTAAATCAGACACAGTGATTTTGCCTGACTTTCCAAGAAATACCATTACACGGAATTGAGGTATACGCAGGCCAGAATACATTAAAGCTAGATTTAGTTTTTTTTCAAACTGCTGAGTTGCCTCTAAAAGTGCTAATACCTGAAGCTTATCCATGCATTGTCCTTTAATATTAACTAGTTAGTTCGACTAACAATCAAAAAAGTAATTCACTAAATCAGTTTATTTGCATATTCTTTAATTTAGATTGTGTCACAAAGACCACCACATTCAAACCGAACGCTATAACAAATTGTCCCAAACGGAGAAAAATAATGAATACAGTAATCAAGCAATGCCCCGTAACCGAAGCCGTTCTTGAGGAACGTATCAATGATCTTGAAGCCACCGTATTAAAGTTACAAAAACAGGTACCTGACAACCAAGTTTCTATTATTGTTTTATCCGGTGATTTTGATAAGGCTATGGCCGCCTTTATGATGGCCAATGGCGCAATCGGTATGGGGATGGAAGTTACCATGTTTTTTACTTTCTGGGGCTGTTCCGTTATTAAAAAGGGACGCCGCTTAAAGGGCAAGAAGTTTACCCATAAACTTATTAATCTTATGCTGCCCGGCAGTTCAAAAGATTTAGCGCCATCACAAATGTCATTCGGCGGTATTGGCAGAAAAATGTTTAATTATATGATGAAAGGAGAAATGGCTTCTCTCGAAGAACAAATTGATATCGCAGTAGAAGCAGGTGTTAGATTCCAAGTGTGTTCACCGTCACTCGGCATGATGGGCTTTGATGAAGATGAATGGATCGTACCCGTCGATATTTGTGGCGTTGCAGCCATGTACGAAGTCGCACTTAATGCCCGAACGGCATATTTTATATCGTAAAGCCGGTTAAATGTACCAAAAGAGGGGGAGGTGGGGAAATGACAAAAAACACCTATCCCCCTATTTTATTCATAATCAAATAAACAAACTTTAAACGTTTACTCTATTAAATTGTATTATCCGGCATTAAGCATCGTATGCAAAAACTGGGTATGCTCAGCCGCTGTACGACCAAGACTAGTTAAGTAACCGCCGTCAACCTGAGAAATAAATCCTTTTTCAAATAAACGCTGTGCAGCGGATATTTTAGTCGGCTCCGCTGTTTTATGAATTTTTATCCCTTCCTGAGTTGTCGAAAGGTCATAAAGCATGAGAACGTCTAACTCAGCAATGTTATCGGCAGTATACGGCATTAGAACTCCTTATTTTTTAGCAAAATATAGTTAGTATTTAAACGCTAGCATTGAAATACTATTTTATTCATACTCTGCCTCAAGTTTATTTGCACAAGTAAACTAAAGGTTCTACGCCTTGCTTCGCTAATTTGCAAGACTTCTCAGCACTTATCCAACTAAAAGGCTCGGTCTTTCTTCGGCATGCAGACAGGCAAAACCAGTCTAATAATTTATTGACGAGCATTCAAAAAAGGGGCACATTATTACTAAACCCTATTTAATCGTAATATAAAAAGAAGGACGTTTGCAAAATGGTTCGAAGTATAATTTTTTTGATTACTCTTTTAATAACCTTTCAGGCACAGGCATTATCTAGCGCCGATATAATAGGGGAGTGGGAATGGCTGGGTGACACCACAGGGCGGTATGCCAACCCAGATTTAGCCGTTAAAACAGAAAAGACCCATATAATATTATTTAAAGGCAAAACTGGCCCAAAAGTACGCTACCTTGACGAATATAATCGGGTTTGCAGTGACTGCAGCGGAAGTTATGGCCTTGTTTCCACAAAGAATGGTAAACCCGTATTTAAGTACAGTGGCGTCTGGGCGCTAAGCGCTGACCTTATGGTTATTAAGCGAAAGTCCATTAATTATAATGTTTCTGGGGCACTACAAGCCGAAGCTCAGCGCATAACTTATAATAAAGAAAAAAAGATACTCGCGTTGGGAACATTGGTAAACAATGTCGGCAAAGGGAAATTTTCATACTACAAAAAACGCCCTGCTTCTGCTGCCAGCATGTCCCCTTATTATTCAGATAAAAAAGACAAATTTGTAAATGACATCGATATAGCTAAGATTAAACTAGGCATGACACCACAAAGCGTCATTAGCAAGATCAAAAATGACTTTATTATAAATGACGTTCTTGCCTTTTCTGAGCACAACAATTTCACGCCCTATATCGATAAAATAATAGCTATACGGAAAAATGACACAAAGATTGATAAATACACCTTTGATTTTTCAAAACCACCTCACGACAACCAGCTACTCGCTATCCACCGAACGCAGCAATTTATATTTCAGGAAGACATGGATAGAGCGCCACCAACGCTCAAACGTGTAAAGGCTGTCCTGATGAAAAAGTATGGAAAAGCTAAAGCCATTACCAATACGAATACGAATAAGGGCTCGAACGGGAAACAAAAAAATATTATCATTTCGTGGCGTAATAAACTTAAGTCATGCAATACACAATTTAAGCCTCATAACCAAAAACCGCCCTGTCCACTCCTGTTTGACGCGCAATTGTCCAGCTACGCAGGAAACCATAAAAAATATCCCGACATTGTTAATTTGCTAAAATTGCATTTGATTAATTACCCCAGTATTGTACAAAATGAAAAAATAATTCATCAACAAAACAAGATGCATGAAATACCAAAAATAAAAATGCAAGAAATGCATAAGAAAAAATCGTTAGAATTTGAATTATGATATCCTTAACAATTTACTTATATTTAACAAAGATTAGCCTACTGTGCGGTGACACGGTGGTTGCTCAATAAAAAAATAAAACCGCCGTGCATCAGCATTATTCCTGTTTACCACCATCCATATTGGTTTCGGCCTTATCCTGATTTTTGCTTCTGTTCTGAAAAAAAATATTTATTAATGCAACAAGAGTAAAGATTACCCCAATAAGAAACACAGATGAAACAAATAAAGTGTAGCCTTTTGTAACTTCAGTAGAAGGAAGAGCGGACATCACCAGCATTGCTAGAAAATAACTGCATATTGCTGCAACTGAGAAAATACGGGGAATTTTATCTTTTAGTCTTAAAGTAAGGGACATAGAAACGATAAAAGATAACAATAGAATTAACCCAATCTGCATTTTAATACCTATCTACCTGCCCACCTGTTTCCAGCCCCACTCACTGTTAATTAATTATATCGGCACTCTACTCAACTATATTTAGGAAAACGACACTTTCGTCAACGATTGGCTAATGTGCCCATGGGGTAATTCTGAGCTAATGACCAACATCAAATCCAGCTCAAATCCCATGGCGCATTAATAAGTAACTGTTTTCATTGGTACTATTCTACTGACACTTACTTTGCAACTAAGAGCGAAAGTCTTGTAGCTAAATGATTTTTAATGACTGCAATAGAATTTTCATTTTTCCCTTAAATATCCCATACTTATAAAGTCCATTTATTTTGCAAGGCATCAAAATGAAAAAAATACTCTGTCTTTTCACTGCTCTCTTACTGTTACTGTTACCGGCGCTCTCAAGCGCGGCAAAAAGAACAACAGCGAGCATCATCGCAAAAGAACCTGTCACCATGATGGATCTTGGCTTGTTAAAACTTAATTCCATGTTAGCCAACACTCAATTCAGCGGCCTGCATGGAGCGACAATAGGCGCTATCTACAATGCCCGCCGAGGCACGATTGACCTTAAAGTAAGTCTGCCGGTTAAAAAAGCCAGCAAAGCACTGTGTAAAAGAGCCATCAACAATACAAAAAAAATATTTATACAAACGTATGGTGACAATAAAGTTGCAAATATTCATCACTACTTTAAACATGAAGGTACCGCTTACAAAAACAAAATTAAGTGGAAGAATCTCGCTAATGATGTTGTTATAACCGCCATTGTACTCACAAAAAAAAATTACCAACACAGTGTTTACTGTCAAAGTAAGTTAATGCGAAAGAAAGTAACTTATTGAATAATAATAAGTTATTTGCTCATACGCAAAATAAAGCCCCTTTTTTAACTCTATTTATTGACTTGTATCAATGAGCACTGAATAAAGAAACGCTACAATTTTTACTGTGCGGAACTGAAATTGTGTAGTCAGGTGTATAAGTTATGGTCAACAGTAATCTGGGATGTTTTGGGCACTATGACTTTGATCACATTACCTATTTCGCAAGAAAGCGTTTTATTGATGGATACAGTACTATTGACTTGTTAGGGCAGGCACGTTCAGAAACCGAACGAGAAGAAATTGCGCTGGTTTGCATGCTGGATATTGAAGATAAATTTGTATTCAATATTCAATTAGACTGCCGCTATGCCGACGATTGCAAAGTAACAAACTGCCGAGATAAACTAAAAAAACTTATCGAAACCGAACTAAAACATACCAATAACATCCTGCATTCAAGCGCCCCTGAAAAACAATAAGTTAAAATTAAATTAATCTGGCATCATCAACCACATTTTTAATCTAGTGCCAGACATTATTGCTTTTATTTTTTAAAAATAATTTCTAAGCGTAATGTTAATGAGTATTCAGCACGAAAATCATTTTTTTCTTGGTATCTTATTTGCGGTATGAGTTCAACGAATAAATAACCTTTATGGATATTTTGCCGATATGTTGAACCAATTAAATAAGACTTTTCGAATACATTCGACTTGCTTACATCATTGACACTCACATAGTAAAACATTGCCCTTCGTTTACTTAAAGTATGAAACATAAAAAATGTCTGACTGAATTGAACATAATCCGTTTTATTTGTCCAGCGAGCAAATGTCGATGCTCTAAATAGATCATCCTTGCTTATTTTTCTGTTAAATTCCAAGTACGAGTCAAGCCCTACCCCTGTTGAATTAAACCAAAAAGGCGTCTCATCCAAATGAATACTCCATTTTTCAAACTTGTATCTTCTTTTTAGTCTCAATCTGGTGTAGAGCTCAACACCAGAGTTTAAACGTAACCCGATTGAAGGCTTAAACTGCCAGCTCTTCTCTTTCCCTAATGAAATCTGGAATCCGGCAAAATAATCTTTTTCTTTTACTGCTTGTCTTGGCGTACTTTCCGTTTGTGCTGACGTATTATCCCGTCGTTTATCGGCGTCGGATTCAATAGTGAATTTTAATTTTTTCTTCGTATTCGGCAAGCGCAATTTAAGACGAACATCTCCGGTGTAATTAATATCACCATTTTCATCTCTGACTGCATCGGCTCTTAGTCTTAAATAGGTGCCACTTGCATCATAAAAAACTTTGTCTTCAGAAAAAAATTCATCCAGACTCTTTGCAAATATTTCGACACCTGATGAAATAACTTGATGCGGCGTATCGAGAAATGAAAAAAATAATTCTTCAGAACTGGGATTATCTGGCAGCGCTTCTTCCTCTGACTCAAAACATAGATCGTCATCCAGACTTTCTGATTCAATACTTTGTGATACAACATTTGAAATAACAGTCGTTGACTCCGCAACAGTTCTAACTGGCAGCAAGACACTGGCGAGGAACAAAGTGTAATAGAGGAACGTCCATAATCCGGCATGCATCATCATAATTTAATTCTTTACTAAGCACATATAAACGGTCTAAAAAGATTCAGCTTCTATTTTCATTCTAATATACTAAAAATAATTGTCTACATTCAAGCTGTAACTAATAACAAAAACCTAATGCCATAAAATTCCTGTTCCACCTCCATTATACTCCAATCATTAAAAATTTATTATGTTCAAAGCACAATTTTTACTACCAACATATAAAAACAACCGTGTTCTGAACAGTGTTTTTCAACTTAACCATAGTAAATGCGATACTTTTCCATTCTTGCTAAATGGATGTATCTACCTAAACCAACCTATCACCCAACTGGCTAAAATGAAACCTCCCGATACCCTTTAATCTATTAAAATAGGTGTATAATCATTGTTACTATCAACATCAAAATAAGACAAGCAAACAAATGTCCAAAGTAAAATTGACAGAATACAGCCACGGTGCCGGTTGTGGTTGCAAAATTTCCCCCAGTGTACTGGCAGAAATACTTAAAACAGCGAGCACACCCTTTCATGACCCGCGTTTACTGGTAGGTAATGAAACAAAAGATGATGCTGCCGTATATGACTTAGGTGATGGCACCTCCGTTATCAGCACCACTGATTTTTTTATGCCGATAGTGGATGATCCGTTTGAATTTGGGCAAATCGCGGCCACCAATGCAATCAGCGATATTTATGCAATGGGCGGCTCGCCCTTAATGGCCATTGCAATATTTGGCTGGCCAATTAAAAAGCTCAGTCCCGAGATTGCCGCACAGGTAATAGAAGGTGGGCGGCATGCCTGTAAGCTGGCGGGCATTGCTCTGGCCGGTGGGCACTCTATTGATGCACCCGAACCTGTATTTGGTCTGGCGGTGACTGGCCATGTCGAAAACACACATATAAAACGTAATAGTCAGGCAACGGCTAATTGCAGTTTGTTTCTTACTAAACCCCTGGGGATCGGTATATTAACCACCGCAGAAAAAAATAAATGTCTTAAAAATGAACATGCCAGAATTGCGATTGAAACCATGTTGCAGTTAAATATGGTCGGTACTGAATTCGCTAAACTTCCTTATGTAACAGCAATGACAGATGTAACCGGCTTTGGGCTAATGGGCCATCTAACAGAAATTTGTGAAGGCAGCAATTTACATGCCGTGATTGATTATAAAGCTGTGCCTAAATTAGCCGAAGTTGAAAGCTATATTGCATTAGGCTGCTCCCCCGGTGGGGCACAGCGTAACTTTGACAGTTATGGGCACCACTTAAGTGAGATGACAGAAATACAGAGAAAAATACTCTGTGACCCTCAAACCTCTGGGGGTCTGTTAGTGGCCGTTGAAAAGAACCGCACAAGCGATTTTATAAAAATAGCCCAAACATTTGAGCTCAATTTAAAACCACTAGGTGAATTAGTTACAGCAGCCGAGTCGACTCAAGCAGAACCAGCATCATTAATAACAATAATATAAACGTTATGACTATAACAAGTGCAATCGAGCTCCCGCAAATAGATGACTACCACTCGTTATTCCTGAATAATGTTCCCTTACTCGACGTACGTGCACCAATAGAATTCAGTCAGGGGGCATTTCCTTTTACACAAAATATCCCTTTAATGAATGATCAGGAACGCGCCGATATTGGCACACGTTATAAAAATCTTGGTCAGGACGAAGCTATTAAACTCGGCCATCAACTGGTACAGGGGAAAATAAAATCAGAACGTGTTGATCGCTGGGCCTATTTTTTTGAACAACACCCGCAGGGAATTCTCTATTGTTTTCGTGGTGGTATGCGTTCAAAAATATCCCAACAGTGGATTTATGAACGAACAGGCATTATTTACCCCAGAATAAAAGGTGGTTACAAAGCCATGCGCCGGTTTCTAATCGATGAACTCGAAGTATCAACACAACGTATCAATCCTGTTATTCTGGGAGGACGAACAGGAGCAGGAAAAACACTACTATTAAATACGATAAAACAAAAAATTGACCTTGAAGGGCTCTACCATCATCGTGGCTCTGTGTTCGGTAAGCACCCAACCCCGCAGCCAACACAAATCGATATTGAAAATGCCTTATCCATCGAACTACTTAAACACCTCCATCAAGGCCATGAGCAAATTGTGCTGGAAGACGAAGGCAGCAATATCGGCTCACGTCGAACACCGGAATGCCTTATAAAAAAAACGCAGCACTCCCCTGTCGTTCTACTGGAAGCCAGTATTGAAGAACGTATTAATATCACCTTTCAGGAATATATCATCGAAGACCTCGCGGAGTATCAATCGTTTTATGGTGAAGAGAACGGCTTTCAACATTGGGCTGAACAATTAAAGATTTCTATCGATAAAATCCAGCGCAGGCTTGGCGGCCTTCGTTACAAAGAACTTAAAATTATATTAAACAATGCGATTCAGCAACAACTATCCGGCAATACCGATGCTCACAAACAATGGATTAAAGTATTACTTGTTGATTACTATGACCCGATGTATGACTACCAACTGGGAAAAAAACAACAACGGGTTATTTTTAAAGGCAAGCAGAACGAAGTACTCGATTATTTAACAGCAGAATATAAAATAAGCCGAATTACTTTTCCTTAAGGGCAACGGAGAGTGCAGCTAAATATGGATAACATATATTTACCAGCACTCTCTTTTATTTTTTAAATATCATCTTAAAACTGAATTTAACCTTTCAACACTGCGACACCTCAGTCCAACCCCCCTAAATATATCATCTTCATAATAAATATTAACACCAGATGCAATCTCCCCATCACGGCAAAAAACCGGCGGGAACCATATATCACAATGGTGGCGGCGTTCTTCTTCAAAGGTGTTTATATTGGTTACTGTGCCACTGGCTGCCACTCTTGCAGGATAAATACGTATTCCTTTTAAACGGTTCTTACTGCTACTTTTTTTATTTGTCGTACAGGCAGCAATACCTCGAAGGAAATGCCGACGATTTCTAAATTCAACTTTTTTTTCACTACGACTACTTTCACAAAGACTAGCCGATTCATAACCTGTCTTATCAATGGCCAAATCCAAAGGTCGGGTTCTAACAAGCATTGAACAGGGCTTATCACTTTTCTCGTGCCAACGAATTTCTTTAATTCCCATAAAAACAGTACGCGTTATGTTTATTGAACGCCGGGGGTTTTCTGAAAGAATCTGGTCATTAAAACGATGTTCTCCCGTATTAATATTTATACGTCTTCCAGAATATCCAGATATGTCGTCTGTATTAGTGACAATGCTACCCAATTGTAAAGAACCAGAATAATTTGGCATACCGGTATTTCGGGTAGGCTCATCACCCACTACTGTCGCCAGGCATATGCCGGTTATCAACAGAAATAAAATTGTAAATATTGAACGCTTAATTTTCATATCATTCTTCTCCCTTATTATTTTCATTACTGGCACTAAAACAGCATCTTTTTTTTCTTACTTATTAGCCCATCCCCATACTCTAGACTAACAAGTAATCATTTTCGCTTATTCCTGCCATTTAACTCTTTACTGTGATACAACGTTTATCCATAATCAAAGCTAGGTTTTTCAGAAACAAAGCGGTCATATTTTCTGGACTTTATTATTTGAGATCCTAAACTTTCAAGTACTAATACCTTATTTATTTTTAGGTCTGATATATCAATTTTTATTAAGTTATTTATAACACAAGTACATCGCCATGCTCTACTCTTCACACTAGCGACAACCTAAAGAGTAGGGCGAACCCGATAGATTTTACCACTATCTGTAGAAAAATAAATCCAGCCTTCCGAACTTTGCGTTAAAGCACGTATACGTTCATTCATTGATTTAAATAAACGTTCTTCTTTAACCTCCTTACCAGCTTTATCAATAACAACACGGTTAATGTGGCGTAGCTTAAGCGCACCAGACAATAAATTGCCTTTCCATGCAGGCAGAGCATTCCCATTATAAATTATCAAACTACCCGGTGCGATTGAAGGAATATAAACTTTAACCGGATCTTGCATGCCTTTTCGATGAGTTCCTTCACCAACAGAAACAGGCCCCCAGTATTCTTTCCCATGTGAAATAATTGGCCAACCATAATTTTCGCCTTTTAAAATCAAGTTTATTTCGTCGCCGCCTCGAGGGCCATGTTCAATTGACCAGAGTCGTTTATTTACAAAGTCATATGCCAGCCCCTGCGAATTTCTGTGCCCATAACTCCATATCTCAGGTAAAGCACCTTTCACTTTAACGAAAGGATTGTCTTCAGGAATGCTGCCATCCAAATTTAACCGGATAATAGAACCAGCATGGTTTGTTAAGTCTTGGCCATTAGGCCGTTCACCACGGTCACCAATGCTGAAGAACACATGTGCTTCTCCATCAAAAGCAATACGACTGCCAAAATGATAACCAGTGTCTGTTGCAGAACGCGATACCAGCAACTCTTGCCACTGGGTAAATTTATCATTGCTAATTTTGCTACGCGCTAAAACAGTAGTACCTTCGCCATTCACTTCTTTCACATAGGTAAAATAAATCCAGCCTGTTTTTTTATAGTCAGGCGACAACGCAACATCCAGCATCCCACCCTGACCTACCACCATTACCCGTGGCATATTTTTAAGTGCTATTTTTATACCTTTATCTAAATATAATAAACTGACCAAACCACTGCGTTCCGTTACCAGCAATGTGTTCTCTGAAATAAAAGCCAACCCCCATGGTATGCCTAAACCTTCGGCCACCAGTTCAACTTTTAACTTCAGTCCTTCACTGCTAACCATAAATGGAGAACCAACCACCAGTAACGGAAAAGACAGTAACAAAAGACAGATATAAAACAATAAAGGTATTAATTTATGTGCGTTCAATAAATTCATTATATTACTATTATCCAGCCTTTTTACGTGACACCACAACGAAGTCCCTAGATTAAATCCAGCGCCTTACTTCCATTTTATAGCGTAAGTATTCATCAGAAAATAATTTTTCAAGCACATCCTCTTCAGGCTTGATCTGAAATATAGTTATATACCAAACAAAAGCACCCAAGAATACAACATTAATAGCATTACCTAACCATAACGTTAGTGCTGTTAATAGCACTAACGTTCCAAGATACATTGGGTTACGACTATACTTATAAATCCCCGTATTAACTAATTTCGATGCCCTGTTCGGTTTCATAGGATTGATCGTGGTTTTAGCCCTTAAAAACGGAATAACAGCAGCAATATCAATTGCAAGCCCAGCAAACACTATAATAAGTGACAACATCCCCGACAGCTCAAACTCTATTGAACCAAAACTTATTTGTTTAGCAAAGCTCCACATCAGAAACCCTAAAAACAAACCAACCAATGGCGGTGGTATTTTTAATTTCATACATACCCCTTATGTAAAATAATTACCCAATAGTAACCCAGATGAAGCGCAGCGTAATCCGGTAACCATCCATATCCAATCAAAATATTAATTTGGCTGCCAATCCTTGATATGTTCCACACAAAAATCTATAAACAGTCTAGCCATTCTGTAAATATTTTTATTACTAGGATAAACAACTGATAATTTTGTAGACGGCAAATGCCAATTCGGTAATACTTCAACAACACGCCCCGATTTTAAAAGTGAATCACAAACAATAGAGGGTATTTCTGCAATACCTCGACCTTTCTCAATAGCATAAATAATTCCGGCATAGTCATTTATACTGAGCATCTCGTTAATTTTTATTTTGTGAGTTTCACCTTGATTACTTAATTTCAAAATAGACGGTGCATGCCAGCCGCCAAAGGTGATGAGTAAATGACTCACTAAATCAGCAGGACTATTTAACACTTTAGCCGAGGTTAAATACTTTTTCGATGAAACAAGCAGATGTCGGTACTGAATAAGCTCACGTGCTATCAGGGTACTGTCATCTAAATCGCCAACACGTAAAGCAATATCAACCCCATCTTTAATAAAATCAAGATTACGTTCGGTTATAAAAACTTTTATTTTTACTTTTGGGTATCTAGCCTGAAATGCACATATTATTGGTACAATTAAAGCCTCACCCAAATTGGGCGGAGCAGAGAGCCGAAGAGTCCCTGATATTTCGGCTTGCTTATCGTTGATCATTAAGGTGCCTGTTTCAAACTCCTCTAATCCTCGCCGACAATACTCGAAATACTCCTGCCCAATTTCGGTTAAACGCAGTTTCCTTGTTGTGCGTTCTAACAAACGAATACCCAAAGATTTCTCCAGCTCACTTATTTTTCGACTCACTGTTGATATAGGAATACCAACACGTTTCGCTGTTTCAGAGAAGCTTTTATTCTCAACAACATGAACAAATAGAGCCATCGCATTTAAATCGAGTGTCATTTAATTATCCCATATATGGAAAACAATATTCGTATTATAGGCTCTAATTTCATATATGGAAATGAAGTAGTCTTCACTAGTCACCATATTTAAACTTAAAAGGAGCATAAAATGACTTTAAAAAGACCGATGAAATACTTAACTAATCTGCTAATTACCACTATAGCGACCCTAACCCTTGTGAATTTTGCAAATGCTGGTAGCAATGCCCTATGCGAAAGCGACATTAAAGCGGTGATAAAATCTTATGAAAAGGCCCTAAATGGGAGTGACATCAAAGAAGTTGTCAAACTCTATGCACAAGATGGTGTATTTATGCCATCAACTAAGCCAACATCAACGGGACATACCCAAGTAGCCAGTGCTTATCAGTATGTTTTCAAAGCATTAGATTTAAACGTGACATTTCATTTTGATGAAATTGTCAGGAAAGGTGACCTTGCCTTTGTGCGTACGTCATCCGACGGAAAAATTAAGCTGCTACAGAAGAATAAGACAATTGAAAATCACAGTCGCGAACTTTTTATTATGAAACGCATCAAGGGTAACTGGAAAATATACCGATATATGTTTAATGAGTCGGGTTAACTTTGAAGAACGTATAAATTTAATGCCTTCGTTTACTACACAAAATAAACGGGCACGGTGATAGCCTTCCTTTATTCATTGACTGCTGCGCTCATTGCACTTAAATTTATACGTTCCAACAACAAGGATGCATTACCTTATTGTTAAATGGCGCGGTGAAAAATCTGAATTATTTGTATTTGTTGCCGCGTCAACACTAACCGAATATAAATATTGCGGGGCTATCTCAAAAACTACCCTCGTTATTTTAGTTTTTTAACCTCAAGGAGAACTTTCAATATCCATGATAATAGTGCGTTTTGTAGATTCCGGAATATTAGCTCGACGTACATTTTCTATCAGTGTGACCTTCAAATCCCGAAGCAGTTGATTTTTAACCTTGTCAGGAATATCAGAGCTGTTAATCACATCAATAATTTGATGAAACTCAGAAATATCCATTGACTCATGTTTGTCAGCTATTGCATTCGTGGTAACAAAAGAACTTAGCCCAACCATCATTAAGCTAACGAAAAAAACCAGTTTAATATTACGGATAAGCATATTCATCAAAGCCTCTTTAAATAATATATTAAAGTATGTATTCATAGCACAAATATGGACTAATCACACGTTTTCTTTAGCCACTTTTATTCGAGTATTTACAGAGCGTAATATTCTTACGAGTAAAAGTCTATGTTCTATTACACAGAAGCAGAATGGCACTTGCTGCAGCTTAAATTGGTTTGGTTACTGGTATCTGCTAGTGGATTTCATTAGAAAACACCCTTAAATAAATAGAAAAAAGGACAATGGAAAATCTTGATTATTCGCATTTGTCATCGCCCGCTTTTATTCTTGTGATCGGGTAACGATTCAGCTACGATTGGCCTCATTTTTAACCACGTAATTTCATCAACAATAGTAAGGAATATAACATGAGTGTACTCATAGGCCGTGAAGCGCCTGATTTTACTGCACCTGCCGTTTTAGGCAGCGGCGAGATTGTCGATAGCTATAACTTCAAAGATACAATAAACGGCAAATATGCCGTTGTGTTTTTCTACCCTCTGGACTTTACCTTTGTTTGTCCGTCTGAATTAATTGCTTTTGATCATCGGCTTGAAGAATTCAAGAAACGTAATACCGAAGTTATCGGTGTATCTATCGATAGCCACTTTACCCATAACGCATGGCGAAACACCGACATTAAAGACGGCGGTATTGGCCAGCTCGGCTACACGCTGGTTGCCGATATGACCCACGCTATTTGTAAAGCCTATGACGTAGAAACGCCTGATGGTGCCGTTGCATTTCGTGGTTCATTCCTTATCGACAAAGAAGGCATGGTACGTCATCAAGTTGTTAATGACCTGCCACTTGGTCGTAACGTGGATGAAATGCTCCGCATGGTGGACGCGCTTCAATTTACAGAAGAACACGGTGAAGTTTGCCCAGCAGGCTGGAACCAAGGTGATAAAGGCATGACAGCAACACCCGATGGTGTCGCCGCTTATCTGGGTGACGAAGCAGACAAGTTGTAAGCTATCAATGGGGGTGGAACACACTAAACACTAGTTTTAAAATAACTGTGTTCTAAACCCATTATATAATTCAATTGATTTAATTTGATCACTCACCTACCTTTATTACGCTTTTTTCGTGGTACAGGCGTACAAAGACACTCAATCAATCGTTCAACCTGTTGAATACAACAGCCGCTTCCCATCGTAGCATAAGTCTGCTTTTTCACCTCTTCCACCGTCGTTGCGCCATTGACGATAGCATTGATAATATCCATCTTCGGAACCTCATTACAAACACAGAGATTTTTGTCCAGGTTCTTCTTGAGAATAGACGGAAGTTTATCTAGGGGATTGGCATTAAGATCAGTTTTCAAAATTTCAACACGCTTTTAAAAAACAGGAAAGATTATATTAGCAAGCAGCTATATTAGAAACAATTGCTCTCTGAGCCTAATGGCACTTACTTAAGCCTACCATTATGACCATATTCCATTTTACCCGCTTTTAATTTATTCCTTGGCGTCATTAATAGTGAAAAGGGTTTTGGTCTTCGCTTTACGGCTCTAGGCTCTGTCCTA
>UOFT01000054.1_pt1 | contig 129905 bp, 107 predicted proteins | sample 1990121 | NCBI WGS metagenome assembly UOFT01 (sample SAMEA4728526, study PRJEB27164) | hydrothermal vent metagenome | biome: marine basaltic hydrothermal vent biome; feature: marine hydrothermal vent; material: mineral | place: Pacific Ocean | collected 2011-06-14/2011-07-23 | depth 1741 m
GAATATTACCAACAACAATGGCTTCCTGAGCATTGTCTTTAGCAAAGGTAAGCTCCAGATAGCCTGTATCTTCAGCTTTTGTTGTCCCTCCGGGATAACGCGTTAGTGGTTTAACTTTTCGAATGGTTATGTTTTTCCAATCAGAATCATAATGTACAGTTTGTATATCGGATGGACTATAAACACCCGGCGATACAAATTTATGCATTTCAAAACGATCTCCCTTTTTTAACTCAGATAAATTAGCCGGGAATATTTTCTCTCCCTGACGAACAACCGAAAAATATCCTTTCTGAGCCTTACGTCTTGAATCCTGTGACGAATAACTCCCCAACATCTTCTTTTTATTTATCGTCGCACGAGTTTCAAGAACAATGGTTCCAGCTTCTCTTAGCCGGTCCAATTTAACCTCGACATTCCTAATGTCTTTCTTATATTTAAGCGCCCACCCAAGATCCCAGTTCGATACATCAATATTATTAACACTTCGAATCATCTTATAATAGGTAGCTTTCGGAAATTTAAACCAACCATGGTACATTTCACCAACGGTATCACTTGCACTTATCTCCCATAACCCGGGCTTTAAACAATTATTCGTAATATTCAATCGCACTGGCTTTACATCGCTATTAGGCATTATTTGCCCTGCTTTATAAATATACTCTTCTTTACTATTGAACATGTTAGCGGATGCATTGAACACCCCAAATTTTCTATTTTTTTCCTGATAACTTAGTGAAATACCATTTCTCGCATACTCCGCTAACATAAGGTTAGTCAGATCAAAATCATCAGCACGCTTGCTGTGCGGGTAAGGTAATAAGGGCACGAGATACTCTATATTTAAACCTGCGGCAACAACCTGACTTTTATTCTTCTCATCAGTAACAACCAATGATAATTGTTTCTTATGTTCGTCGATTTCAGGTATTACTTTATTCAAATTTCGTAGCGTTGAAAAATAACGATTAATAGACTGCGTTGATGGATTTAAAGCAACACCTTTATCCTTATGCTCCTGATCGAGTTTAATAACCCCTGTTTCAAAGTATTTTATTCCATACCATACGGCAGGAATACTAACGATAAGCCCAACAGCAAATACAAACTTACGATTTAATTTAATTATTGTCATATTTTTATTCCACCTCAGCTTCATATGAAGGAATTATTATTTTATTATTTTCTATTGCGTCATTCCCAGAAAACAATTGTTTTAGTTCAGAAGCTGGTGTCGATATACCGCTAAAATTTTCACCCCAATTTCCTTTTATTAAAGTATGAAATTCTTCTGGCCAGCTCGCCATCTCCTCCGAATTAAATATTTTAATTTCCTTGTCTTTAAAATCCAGCAATTGCTTCATGGGTTTTTTTAAGGATATCTTAGATGTAAACAAGGCTGATACTAATGCGCCAAAAATCCCATGCAGAGTACTGGCACCACATAAATACAAGTTCTTTATCTCTGTTTTAGGCTTAAACATAAAAACCCCTGTCTGAAACATGTTTTTTTCTGTGCTAAATATACTTCCCTTGGTGCTGTTTAGATAAAAAATATTCGTGAGAGGTGTGCTTAATTCACTAAATCGAATCGAGCCTCTGATGTCAGGAATAAGTTTTTCGATGTTAGAAATAAATTTATCAGTGAGTTGCTGTTTAAAATCCATATAGTCAGCCGAGCGATCCTCTGGCCCTGAGCCAGACCATTTTTCAAAGGGTTTAAAGGGCACATAAGTAAAAGCTTCAATAGCATGTAAATTCTTATTCTTTTTAGATGGATCTTTCAATGTTGTGATGGTTAAATAAAAAAATGGAAAATCATCTTTATCAAGAAGTTCCTCCTCACTACATTGTCTAAAGGTCTCATTCATATCATTACTATCGAATAACCAGTAATTCCCCGAATCAAACCCTTTTGCCTTCAAATCCAGATCCACTGCCATAAATAAACCCAAACAGGACAATGAATACTTTGTTTTATGCAATCGCTTTTGTAATCGTTTACTCAGTGATTTTTTATCTAATAAGTGTGTGAAGGTCTGATGAGGATCCGTGTTCGAAATAATCTTGTTGCACTTTATCTCTTCCCCACCCGTAATCCTGACCCCAGTAACCTGTCTTGATTTACCCTTACCTTCGGTAAGTATTGCATCGACTTTCGTTGCCAATCTTATCTCTGCATTATATTTTTTAAGCGCTCGCAAATAAGCTTTCGGTATTTTCAAACCACCACCAACAGGATAATAGGCACCATTCATATAATGCTGAAATATACCAACATGCATAGGAGCAGCCGCTTTTTTTGGTGGCACAGCGTAATCGCCCGCTTGCGCTGACAACAAGCCAATTAATTGTTTATCTTTTATGTAGTGGCGTACTAAGCTGTCATAACTCGAAAAGCCCCACCGAATCATGGACGGTGCAATAACTGGCATTTTCAAAAGATCAGATAGTTTTTCCATATCAAGGATAGAGCCAATTTCTTTTGCAATTTTTTCCGTTTTATTTAGAAACTGTTCAATACCTTTTTTCTCTTGCGGAAAATGTTTTACCAGATACGCATATAACTCATCTTTTCCGTTAGGTAAGTCATAACGCTGTTCTTTAAATAAAATATGTTCATATCCCTGTTTATTAAGTTGGCAAAATTTTAAATCAGCGCCCAATCCCAAGCCTTCAAGATAACTTCTTACTCGGGCACCGTCTTCCAGCTCGCCAATATAATGTACACCGGTATTAAATCGATAGCCGTCCAGAGTGAAGGAATGACACCAGCCACCTGGCACCGTGTGCTGTTCAAGTACTAATACTTTGTCACCCGCCTGCGCATGACAGAGTGCCGTTGTTAATCCACCTATACCTGAACCAATAACGATTGTATCGAATGCCTTAGTCATAACATTCAACCATTAATGTTTTATCGATATCCAGATGGCTTTTCCCCGGTTTTAACAATAATCTCACTAGGTAAAATCCTGTGTTGCTCGCTACAATTTTTTCAGTACTCGCTGTTTTTAATTGTTCCCATTGTCGGGGGAAACTGGCTCGATCATAAATTGTCAGATAAACATCATAGCTTTGAGCTAAATCAGCTTCTGTTTGAATAAGTAAAGTCTCTCCACTTTTAATCGTTCCATAACTAAACCTTATTCCGGCATCCGCAGCTGGCAAAAACTGCTTGTTTACAAATGCTCGGGGCAACCAGCTACGAAACCGTAATAAAGTATAAATATAAAAATTAAGCAATCTATAAAAACCATTGCTTCGTTGATATAATTCCGAATAAAATTGATTAACGTCTGCAGAAAAAGAAACCGCTGCAATGACTTCATCATTATCCAGCTTAACTGAAGGAAAAACAGGGTTGCTCGTCACAGCATAATAGCGCATCGCTATGCTGTAATATTCAGGCAACAACTTAACACCCCACCAGTCCATCTGGCTATCACTGGTATTAGCAGAAAGTCGCTCGGCGGTAAAACCATTTAAACGCTGAATACTGGCACTCCAGTTATTTGCTGAGCCGTTAGCATCGATAGTATTAATCGATACATCGGTATCAATTTTTACCGGCCCTAATGTGCCTATAACAGCATGAGGATTCCAGCGTGGTGCTTTCGTCATAAAAACAGGCAAAACCATCGGTTTATTAACCATCTCAGCTGAAATTACCCGCCACGTTGCAGGCTTGTCTTTTTTGACCCGATTAATTAATGCGACAAAGCCACGCATTAAAACCCGAGTTATCTGAAAAATAATAAATGAAATTATAGCCAGAGGTATCTCTGCGAAATCAGCAAGAGATAATTGCGTATTCTTCTTTATTGCATCATGTTCCACTTGTGATTTAATCATGCGGTTTCAAGTTCCTTATTAGATTCAACTGCCTGTAAAATATAACGGGTGACATCACTGGATGATTCAATATGAATCTGATGCCCACCATCAACGGTATAATATTTCGCATTACTCATATTTAGTGTGAGTTCGGCTCTATCTGCTGCACGGATAAAAGTACTCGATTCACCAAAAATTAATGTTGTCGGTACACTTACCTGCCCCAAAATTTTCAGATAAGCCGCTTTATCCAACCCGACGCCACCGGCTATTCCTGCTCGGGTGCTTAATATGGGATCCCACATCCAGTAAAGTTCATCGTTAACAAGATGAGTAATGCGAGTGGCGAGCCGCTGCGCAAACTTCGAGGAAAGACCGGGAGTCATCAATTTCAACTGTGAACTGGCGTCATTAACATTAGAAAGTTTTTTATGTCGTGGTGGAGAAGATAAATATTTAAGCTGAGTTTTAACGCCATTTATATCGAGTGCATTACCATTGTTAGCCGGTAATACCGTTTCAACCAAAATAAGTGCATTGATATTTTCCGGATGAACTGCCGCGTACATTGAAGCAAGTATTGTTCCCATTGAATGGCCAACCAGAGTGAGTTTTTTTGTTTTTTGACTCTCCGATTTTGCCTGTATTGATTCTATGATGCTTTCAATATCAGCAATAAAATCCATTAAATTATAAGATGCACCGGGACTCAGGTGCTCACTCTTGCCATGCCCTCTTAAGTCAGGTGCTATTACGTAATACCCTGCACGCGCGAGTCCAACAGCAACCTGTTCCCAAGCTGCGCCCTGATCAAGGATACCATGAAGAAGAAGAATTATAGGTGCTTTGTTATCACCCCATTCGCAAAGACAATATTTCATTCCCCGAGCATTAATGAATTTTTCAGACATTGGCACATCCGCTACATCAACGTCACATCGGGGGGTGTTTGTAACCGGCATGGTTGTTTGATAATTAAATTGACTTGCAAGGGACTGCGTTGACTTTAATAGCGAAGAAGGTAACTCTATTTTTTTCCAGGCATTCGCTTTATCCGCCTCAATTTTTTCATGCTCCAAAAAATTAGGGTCGCCAATCGATAATGAATTCTGATGTATACCATCTGTCATTCGATTTTCTGCATAGGGTTTTAATACTTCCGGATCAAAGTCTAATTCAAGGAAATCACTCAACTTCTTGATAACGCTTTTCGGCTTAGAAACTAAATCTTCAAAACGAACACGACAGACACGTTCGTCCGGTAATTTCTGTAAGAAATTTTTTATATTGTTATTACCTGTTCGCCACACTTTTTCAGCTACCGAGTAGGGATCCTTGCTTTGCGGCGCTAATAATTTATCCATTCTCATGCGCGCAAAAGATTCAATTGATGAAATAGGATGACGTACGAGATGTATATATTTAGCCTGATTAAACATTGCCTCAGCACGTTCCAAAATACACATATCAAGCCCATAGGTTGGTGATTTATCAACAAGTGTTCGCGAACCAGCCAATGATTGCAGCAAGGCATAAACTTCGGTCACGGGCGCATCACGTTCAATCAAGTCAGCCAGCACTTCCTGTACTTTTTCGGCATCCTCGTTCATTAACACCATGAGTGCTCGCTGCAAACCTTCGTCAAGATAAGATTCATTTAAAGCCGCATGGCGCTGAGTCATTGATGCAAAGGTCAATAAATGTAATTCGGGGGGAGAAAATAAGGCTGAATGCCCTGCCAGCATCGCGCGCAATAATGTTGAACCTGCTCGAGGTGTAGAAAGAAGAAATATCATATTATCGAGTGGCTTGAAACCTTGAGGGAAACCTTCTTTCGGTGTACGAAGCTGCGTAATTTTTAATTCTTGCTGTGAGTCAGAATTTAGCGGATTTTTATTTTTAACATTATGCATATTAATAAATTCGGCACTAACATATTCCGCTAACGGTTTTATTACCGGATTGGCATAAATTTCTCGTGGATAGAGCATTAATTGTAAATCTGTTTTTATTTTTTCCAGAAGCTCCATAACCATTAACGAATCAATTCCGATATCAAAGAGATCGGTTTTATCCGCCAGCATAATGGTATCAACCTTTAGAATTTCAGCGACCCGCATTTTTAAGTAGTCACTAATAAGGCTAATACGTTTTTCGTCATCGGCCGATAACATCTGTTTAATAATATTGGAGTCTGCCTGTTGCAATATTGAATTATCACTGGTGTCACGATCGGTAAATTCTGGGATCTCGGAGAGAAAAGGCAAGCCAGGTGCTTGTCTAAACAATTTCCCAAGTATTTCCCAATTAACAGGAAGAACGGCCAGTTGTGGTATTTCTAAGGTATTGTGAGTAGCCGATTGTTCCTGTTCGGATATGTTTGATTGCAGTGCAATAATATTCCCTAATATCGCCAACCCTGATTCAACATCAATATCTGCAACACCGGTCATCGATAATCGCGCATAATCTTTCTCATCTAAACGTGCTGCCATTCCGGTATTTGCCCAACTACCCCAATTAATGCTACTGGCGACCAAGCCTTTGCTATGACGATAATGCGCAAGTGCATCCACATAGGAATTTGCTGCGGCATAATTTGCCTGGCCGGCTGCACCAAATACCGATGCAGCCGATGAAAACATAACAAAAAAGTCTAAAGGAATATCTTTAGTTAACGAATGTAAATTCCAGCTACCCTGTACTTTCGGCTTCATCACTTTGTAAATTTTTTCGTTATCAATATTTCGAATGGATGCATCTGCCAAACACCCTGCCGCATGAATAACACCACGCAATGGGTAAGGCCCATCCATTATTCTGGATACAATACGACTTAGTGCGTTATTATCACTCACGTCAACTTGGTGGATTTTAATATCGATATTTTCTGACTTTTTAATAAACTGGCTGACCTCTTTAGAAGCCTTACTCCTTGCAAGTAATACAAGATGACGTGCGCCTTTACCAATTAGCCAGTCTGCTATTTGTAAACCAAGCCCGCCAGTACCACCGCTGATTAAATAAGTAGCCTGTGAATCCAACGAATAGCCCGGACATACTGTACAACTTTTTCTAACCAAACGTGGTACATATTGCTTCTTATTTCGAAAGGCAATGCGTATTTCATCGCGAGAATGATAGGCATGCTTTAATATATTGTCAGCGTCTACATCAATACTTTTTTCCGTTTCACTATAAAAAGAAAGGTCGATAATGCCACCCCATAGTTCAGGATGTTCCAGAGCAATACTTTGTGCTAGACCAGAAATTGTTGCATGCGTAATACTCAGGGAACTTGATTCTCCTTGCACCGGAAAAATACCACGCGTAATACTCCAAACACCATAGCGTGGAATAATCGCATTTTTATCAAGAGCTTTAATTAAATTGACAAGACTTACCGCACCCACAGCTTGTGCACCATCAAGATGCAATGTATCTGTTGTTATCTGATCAGATGGCCATGCGTGAATAATACCCAGCAATGGTGTGTCAAACTGCTGACTGCTGTCTAACAGCAACTGTTTAAATTGAATTTCGACTTCAGGATTAATTTTCCATTCACCTTGTTCTGAACGATGGTAGTTATCACTCGTCGCGACCACAATACATGCCTGACCTTGTTGTCGTATTCGTTGAGCAAGCATCAAGCCCATTTTTGAATTTGTCTTGGAACCGGATAAAACAAGCCAATAACCAGATACAGGATCTTTTGTATTTTCCTCCGATATTTTTCTCGTTAATTCACGCCATTCAATGTTATATAACCAGTCTTGTAGTAACTCCATTTTGCAATCGCATTGATGTTGTTCTATCAATGCTTTTGATAATTCAGGCAACATAGAACTACCGGTGCTATCCATCCCCGTGCAGGATGCCATTAGCTGAGCAAGCTCACCGACCTTCCCCTGTTGCAAATAATTCACAACCTGTGAGTTTTCAGGCAAAGGTTTAATTTTTTTAGTAATGACTTTACCGTTTGATGTATTAGAAACCCAATAGCGCTTCCGCTGAAACGCATAAGTAGGTAGCACTGCTTTACGACAACCCCGTTCTTGATAAAGTGCTGACCAGTTAATCGTTGCACCTTGAACATACAACTCTCCAAGACTTGTTAGCATGCTGAGTCGATCATCCTGCGCACTATTTAAACTCGCAAAACAGTGGCGACTATCCATATTAATACACGCTTGCGCCAGTCCGATAAGAATGGGCTTTGGGCCAAGCTCTAATAGCTCAGTAACACCTTCGGCAGCCAAACTAAGCATGCTTTTATTAAATTCAACTGGGGCAAGAACATGCTCAACCCAGTATTTTGCACTGGCGATTTCCTCTCCAGCCAATTGGCCACTGACATTGGAAATAATCGGCGTATGCGGTTTTTGATACTGGATGCTGCTAGCAGCTTTCTTAAAGTCTTCAAGCATGTCTTTCATTAAAGGTGAATGAAAGGCATGTGAAACGTTGAGTTGTTGTGTTCGTATCCCTTGAACTTTCAATTTATTGTTGAGTTCTTGCACCCTTTTTCCCGCACCTGAAATAACAACACTGTCTGGACCATTAATAACAGCCAGTGCAATATCGTCTTTATTATCGTTTAAGAGTACTTGCACTTTTTCAGCTGTGGCCATAACAGCAAGCATTTCACCACCAGCCGGTAAGGCTTGCATTAATCTGGCGCGGCGGGCAATTAGAATAAGGCCATCTTCTAAAGTAAAGACACCTGCAAGATGTGCAGCGGCATATTCACCAACACTATGACCGAGTAATATATCGGGCTTAACTCCCCACGAATGCCAAAAAGCGGCTAAAGCAACTTCGAGTGCGTAGATTGCCGGTTGGGTGTAGCAGGTTTGATTAAGTTTATCGGTATTGCTTGTGTTAAAAATAATATCAAGCAATGATTCGGACCATTCCTTCTCAAATACGTTGTTGCAGCGTTCCAGAACCTCACGAAACACGGGTTCAGCATCATAAAGCTGCTTCCCCATACCGGCGTACTGTGAACCTTGCCCGGTACATAGGAAAGCGCGCTTTGTTGTTTTATTTTCACTGCATTGTAATTGATAGGCATCAGAGGCTATTGCACCTGTTTCCAGAACAGCCAACTTTTCAATCAGTTGATTTATATCAGTAGCCGGTATGCTAATACGATAGTCAAAGTGACTACGTGCCACACTGGCGGTATAACAAATATCATCAAAGCATAAGTCTGGATGCGCTTGAAAATAATTTCGGTAGCGAGTGATTTGTGCTTTTAAAGCGGCTTCGGTTTTTGCGGATAATACTAACAATTCAGCACTGCGTGGGGCAATAAACTCACGTTCTTGCTCTGGAGCTTGTTCCATTATCATGTGACTATTAGTGCCACTGAAACCAAATGAACTAACCCCCGCCATACGACTTTTATTGCCAGGCCAAGTTTGATTATTCGTTACCACCTGCATGTTTAATTCATCCCATGCAATATGGGGATTCGGTTTGGAATAGTTTATATGCGGTGGTATTTGATTATAGTAAAGTGAAACGGCTGTTTTTAGCAGCCCGGTTATTCCCGCTGACCATTCGAGGTGACCAAGATTCGTTTTTACAGAGCCTACCAGCAAAGGTTGTTCTGGTTTTCGACCCCGTCCAAAAACACCATGCAAGGCTCCAATTTCAATCGGATCGCCCAAATTAGTGCCCGTACCATGTGCTTCAACATAACTAATATCATCGGGCTCCACTTGTGCATTTTTCAACGCTTCACGAATAACTTCTTCTTGTGCTAAACCATTAGGAACCGACAAACCACTACTGTGGCCATCATGGTTAACGGCGGAGCCTCGAATTAAGGCAATGATATTGTCACCAGATGCAATCGCATCCGATAATCTTTTTAAAGCAACCATACCGCCACCTTCACCACGGCCAAATCCATCCGCCGCAGTATCAAATGTTTTACAGCGACCATCCGGCGCAAGCATCCGTGTTGCACATTCAATTAACATCGCATGTGGCGTAAGCATTAAATTCATACCACCGGCTAAGGCAACATCGCATTCGCGTCGCCGCAAACTATGACAAGCAAGATGCACCGCAACTAATGAAGATGAACATGCTGTATCAACAATCATCGAGGGCCCATGTAAGCCAAGCACATGAGCCAGTCGGCCTGCGGCAACTGCCACCATTGTACCCGAGCTGGTATGCACATCTAACGAGCCACTTTCATTTGTCAGTTGTGCATAGTCAACATTCATACCGGCGATATAAATCCCGGCGCGCCCACCGGGAATGGCTTCTGGCACTATACCGGCGTTCTCTAATGTTTCCCATGCAACTTCAAGTAGTAAACGTTGCTGAGGATCCAGTGTTTCTGCTTCACGTCCACTGATACCAAAAAAGGCTGCATCAAACTTATCAACATTATCTAAAAAACTACCATGACGGGTATACATTTTTCCTTCGGCATTTGGATCTGGGTCATAGTATTTTTCAACATCCCAACGGCTTGCTGGTATTTCACTAACGGTATCTGTTGCATTTTTTAACAACTTAAAAAAGTCCTCTGCCGATTCAACACCACCTGAGAATCGGCAACCACTGCCTACAATGGCAATAGGTTCATTTTTTTCACGTTGCTCATTAGCGAGTTTATTTCGCATGCGTCTTATTTCAAGTAATGCATTTTTCATTAACGGATTAGTATTCTGTTCCGTATTACTTTGAGGTGTTTTGTTATTTGTCGGCACCGTCTTAGTCATCCTGATTAAGCTGTGATAATTCATCTTCCAACATTTTCGCCAAGTCCTGTTCAGACAGGTTGTCCAGTTCGTCTTCAAACTGTTCGTCAGCTAAGGCTTCTGCATCAACAACCACTTCGGCACCTAAATGCTCTTCTTCTTTATCGGGGATTTCGAGTTCTAATACACTCTGGCGCAGATACATAACGACCGCACCCACACTGGGGTAGTTAAATGCAAGGGTAGAAGCCAAAGTACAGCCTAGCGCTAACTGTATCCGGTTTCGGAATTCAACCGAAGTTAATGAATCCAGACCAAGATCGAACAGTCCCTGTCGTATATCGATGGTAACCGACGCATCCAGCCCTAATACATTCGCTAACTGTGAACGTACAAAGGCCGTTAATAATTCCTTGCGATCTTCTACCGGCGTGTCTTGTAAATTTTTGAGGAAACTCCCTGGCGCAACACGAGCAAGACTTGATTCTTGTAATAACCCAGTCAACAAAGGCATATTAATATTTTGACCTGCCAACTGAGACCAATCTATCGGTAACACACCGGCCTGAACAACATCATTTATCATCAGATGTTCCATCGCCCAAATCGCTTCTTCAGGTTCCATGGAATCAACGCCTTTGAACAACGAATTGCTTTCGGTAACATGTGTGGCAGAACCTACTTTTGCCCATGCACCCCAGTTAATACCCATTGCTGCCAAACCTTCGCTGCGACGATAATGCACCAATGCATCTAGGAAGGCATTGGCAGCAGAATGATTCGCTTGCCCCGGCGCACCAAATAAAGAAGCGACAGATGAAAAGACCACGAATAAATCAAGTTCACAATCCAACGTCAGTTGATGCAGGTTCCAAGCACCGGCCATCTTCGGGCTGAGTACATTGATAAAACGTTGCCTATTCTGTTGTTCTAATAGTGCATCATCTAATAAACCCGCAGACTGAATAATTCCACGTAAGGGATAATCAGTATCCGCTGTATCATCAAGTACCTTTGCAAGTTGTATTGCATTCGAAATATCTGCTTGCGCCACAATAATGTCGGTGCCTTGCGATCGCAACTCGTTTAATTCAGCTTCAACAGTTTCATCCGCAGCACGGCGCCCAACCAAAATAATTCGTTTTGCACCGCGCTCAACCATCCAGCGAGCAACAGTACGACCAATTCCACCTAAACCACCGGTAATTAAATAAGTTGCCTGGGCGTTTAATTGAATACTTGGCTCTGTGGATAAATCATGAATATCAACCCGGCATGAACGCTCAGCCTTAGCAATATCAGTAGATGATTTTTTGTGACTATCGCTGCGAACCAGTCGTGCAGCAAAACGTTGCTCACCCCGGAAACTCACTTGAGTCTCTTTATTCCTCGACCAGATTTCTTGCGCTAACATATTCGATTCGGCTTTTGGCTGTTGCGGATCAAGATCAATACAAGTCGCCTGAAGTTCGGGGTATTCAAGTGCGATTACTTTTGAAACCCCCAAAACAGGTGATTGTAATAAGCCCGTAAAATCATTTTTATTATCGACTGGTTGTGCACCGCGCGTTATTATCCATAATCTTGGTGGCGTTACACCTTCTTCAGCTCCAAGAATTTTTATCAGATGTAATGCGCTTCCCCAGCCCCGTTCAGATGCAAGAATAAGTTCCGTGCCATCCTCACTGCCTGAGCCATTAACATTTAAACTCCATAAATTAACAACACCCTTCACAATCGGCCATTGCTCTTTGATTAAATCAGCTAATAAACCAAAGTCTGCGTCTGATGAAATATCTAACTCAACCGTATTAATGTTGTTGTAATTAAATTTATTACCCGCCATAACGCGAATACAGGCTTCACCCTGCGCTTGTAAGAAACCCATTAATTGTGTCGTTGTTTTTCCATTGTCACCTAATATTAACCAAGTGCCTTTATCCGTAACCGGATCATTCGCAACAGAAATATTACGTCCAACAATAACGCCTAAATGATGAATATCCGCTTCAGGTTTATCAATGGGTGGGAATGCAATAACATCAGGGAAACCAACTTTTTGTAGAACCCCTTTCCATTGTTGTAACGAAATTAAAGGATGGGATTCTCTTAACTCATAGTCTTCAAAACGCCACCAGCCATCTGTCCAGCCAAAGATTAAATCGACTAAATATTGTGGCCGAGTTCCTTCAAACAATACAATCATGCCATCAGGTGATAACAGCTGGTTAACATGCGCCATTGTTTCAGTAAGGTTATAAGTGGCATGCAATACATTTGCCGCAATAACAAGATCGAATTCCTGTTGTACATAACCTTGTTCAAATGGTGACTGTTCAATATTCAGTGTTTTAAACTCAACAAAATCAAACTCGCTGAATCGTTGCTTTGCATTATTAAAAAAGGCTGGGGAAATATCAGAATAAGTATATTCTACTTTACCTGCCGGCAGCCGAGGCAATACAAAGGCCGTCGTTCCACCGGTACCCGCTCCAATTTCAAGCACACGCAACTTTCTGCCAGCCGGAATATTTGCAATTGCCTGCTCGATAGTGTTGCAAACCGTTTCATTCATTGCCTGCGTTGCAGGCGCTTCGCTATAAAAACGTGTTGCTCTGGAAGTATCCGCTTCAGGAAATATAATATTTAAAGGATCAATTTCCCCTTTAAGAATAGCGGAAGTAGCAAGACCACAATCAATCAATAGAGAGATTTGCGCATCCAATGCAGGATATTGTTCTTTTAAATTAGTAACATCAATATTCAGATTATTCTCGGACGGGGGATTTTTAACTATCCAGCCATCATCCATCGCTGCAATAATTTTATTTTCAGCCAGCATTGAAATAAGACGCTTAAACTGACGTTTATGTTCTGTGGCAATATGTAGTTGTTCAGCAAGATCGTCAATTTTAAACTGCCGTCCACTTTCAAACTCAAATCCTAACTGTTTGAATGCAACAACAATATAGTCAATGCATAGCTGGGTTAATTTTTCATATAATGGTAAATAATCATCAAGCTTATGTTCAGTAATAATCTTTTTAAAAATTGGCCCAATATTTCTCTCTAATATTGCAGGTGGAACAAAAAAATCAGCTGCCAGTGACTTGCCGCTCTGTCGTTGCTTAATCCAGTCAACCTCATATAACCAACGTTTAAGTTGAGACGGATTTAGTTTTGAAAACGCAGAGCGATTAGCCCGAGCGAGTGTCAACCCGTTTATTTCAACAATGACTTCACCATCTGAGCTCGTAACGATTAAATTCCCGCGCAGGGTAATATCATCACCCGCCACCGGCATGGCTTGTGCATACACAAAAACAGTTGTTCCTGCTGTGCCTGTAATATCAACCGAATCGATGCCAAACGGCAAGTATGTTTCATTCTTCTTTTCGTCCGGTAAAGCCGCACCAAAAACTTGCAAACATGCATCAAGAATTGCAGGATGTACTTTATAATCATTATTACTCACCATTAATGATTCAGGTAAGCATATTTCAGCAAGCGCCTGCAGCTTACCTTTCCAAAGATTCTTTATTGTTCTGAAAGTTGAACCATATACAATGCCACGCTGTTCAAATTGAGAATAATAGTCGTCAACAGAAACTTCTGTTTTACATGACGTTTTAAGTTCGCTCAGGTTCAATGCCGATTTTTTGTTGTTACTCTCCTGCTGGTTATCGTTTCCCTCTGTTAAAAGTTTGCCACTCATATGTGAAATCCATTCTGGCATTTCTTCTGATAAACCACTGACTAAACTAAATACTTCAAACTGGTAACCCCCATCATCGAGGGGTGTTAAAACACATTGAACTGTTGTTCCACCATCTTCAGAAATTAATAATGGTTGCTGTAACAACACATTACTAAGCGACGAAAATTTTTCGATATACTTACCGGCAGAGAATGCCATTTCAACATAGGCGGTACCCGGAAATAAAACCTGATCAAATACTCTATGGTCTTGAAGATATTTTAATTGATAACAATCGAGTAAATTCTCAAAAACAAGCGAATTACTTCCAGCAATATAAACACGATGACCGACAAGAGGATGTTGTGTTGCTGATGTTGTTACCGCATATTTTGAAGGCGATGTTGATTGTCCCATATCTTTACGGTTAACCCAATATCGCTTACGTTGGAATGCATAAGTAGGCAACAGAATTTTACGACAACCTCGGTCTTTATACTGCGATTTCCAATTAATATTTACTCCTTGAGAATACAAGCTGCCCAGATTTGTTAACATTAATTCACGATCGTTTTGCATGCCGTTTAAACTAGCAACACAAGCTTTACTTTGTATGTTGACACAGGCTTGAGCTAGCCCCAGGAGGATCGGTTTAGGGCCAATCTCTAGCAAGCAATTAATACCTATGGTGCTTAAATTTTGCATACCTTTATAAAATTCAACTGGCGCTAAAATATGATCAACCCAGTATTTTGCTGTTGCTATCTCATCGCCAGCAAGCATACCGCTAACATTGGAAACAATGGGCATTACTGGACGATGGTACTTGATACTCTTGGCTATATTCTCAAATTCTTCGATCATGGGTGCCATTAAAGGCGAATGAAAGGCATGCGATACTTTAAGTTGGGTAGTTCGAATACCCTGATCTTTTAACTGTTGATTTGTTTTTTGAACAATACTGCTTACACCACTAATAACAACACTGTCGGGGCCATTTACCACGGCCAGTGATACTTGTACTTTATCTTTTTCAAGTAAGGGCTCTACTTTTTCGGCGGATGCCATAACGGCGAGCATTTCCCCGCCAGCCGGTAAGGCTTGCATCAACCGTGCGCGAGCAGCAATCAATTTCAGTCCATCTTCTAAACTGAAAACACCCGCAATGTGAGCAGCGGCATATTCACCAACACTGTGTCCAAGCACAACCTCAGGCTCTATACCCCATGAACGCCACAGTGCAGCCAAGCCAGCTTCAAGCGCATAAAGTGCAGGCTGAGTGTAGCCAGTTTGATCGAGCTCACTCGTTTTATTCGGTTCAAAGATAATCTCGAGTAACGAGTTTTTCCATTCATTTTTTAGGGCACTATTACAACGGTCGAGCACATCACGAAATACCACTTCAGTATTGTAAAGATGTTGTCCCATCCCGGCGTATTGAGAACCCTGACCAGTACAAAGGAAGGCCAGTTTTGCAGTTTTGTTTTCGTCAACCGAGGCTCGATAAACACCTGAACTTATCGTATCGGTTTCCAGTGCCTGGAGTTTTTCTATTAATTGATTTAAATCAGTTGCCGGAATACTAATACGATATTTAAAATGACTACGTGCCACACTGGCAGTATAACAAATATCATCGAGGCGTAAGTCAGGGTGTGTTTGTAAATAGTTTCTGTAGCGTGTGACTTGTGCTTTTAAAGCGGCTTCTGTTTTTGCCGATAAAACTAAAAGTTCGGCGCTGCGAGGGGCGATGGTTTCACGTTTCAGTTCGGGGGCTTGCTCCATTATAATATGACTATTGGTGCCACCTATACCAAACGAACTAACACAGGCACGCCTTGGATTGTCTTGACACTTCCATTCGAGCGGTGTTGTATTCACATAAAACGGACTGTTCTCAAAATCAATTTTGGGATTGGGGCTTTTAAAATGCGGACTCGGTGGAATCACTCCTTTATCTAAAGTCATGGTCGCTTTTATAAACGATGCAATACCGGCAGCCGCTTCCAGATGACCAATATTTGATTTAACCGAGCCGATCGCACAATATCCACTGCGCTCGGTACGGTCACGAAAGACTTCGGTTAAAGCCGATATCTCGATTGGATCACCGAGGTTGGTTCCTGTTCCATGTGCTTCGGCATAACCGATTGTTTCTGGATCAACATCTGCAATACCCTGAGCCGTTGCAATAACTTCAGCCTGACCTCGTGCACTTGGTGCAGTAAAACCAATTTTCACTAAACCATCATTATTAACTGCGGCACCTTTTATTACTGCATGAATATAGTCACCATCATTAATCGCATCACCCAAGCGTTTTAGTGCAACAACACCAACACCACTACCAAAAACGGTTCCATTAGCAGCCTCATCAAAACTTCGGCAAAATCCATCGGGAGAAAAAATCCCACCTTCATCATACATATACCCCACTTCATGAGGAATACGTACGGTAACCCCACCAGCCAGAGCGACATCACACTGATAATTCATCAAACTATCAAACGCTTGACAAACCGCAACCAACGATGTCGAACAAGCTGCTTGTACATTAACACTTGGGCCTCGCAAATCGAGTTTGTAAGAAGTACGTGTGCAAATATAATCTTTGTCATTACCTATTTGGATTTGCATCCCAGTTGTTAAATCACGTTCGGCCCAACCATCTGCAAAATGGGACACGAAATAACCACTTAAACTAGCACCTGCAAATACACCCACTTGCATATCTTTATCTGGAATGGTGCAACCTGCTTGTTCTAATGCAGACCAAGCCGTTTCCAAAAACAAGCGTTGTTGCGGGTCAATAAATTCAGCTTCGCGTGGATTTATATCAAAAAATTTAGCATCAAATTTATCATAATCATCCAATAAGTAAGCCACTTTTACATAATTAGGATTTTCAAGACGTTCCGCCGCAACACCCTGTTCTCGTAATTGCTTATCTGTAAACCTTGTTGCCGACACCTGTCCCACAAGCAAATTTTCCCAAAACTGATCGAGATCTTTCGCTCCTGGAAACTGGCCACTCATTCCTACAATTGCAATGCTGTCATCAAACTCTGACATATACTTCCCCTTATAAATAGCAGCTTATGCACCGGCTCTTTTTGATCGTGCCTGACGTATTTTTTCTGCGCGACTCCACGCCGCTGTTGTCGAACTTTTATTTCCATCGGTTTCTTTCAAAAAAGAAGTGAGATAACTTGCTGTTGGATATTGAAACATTTCAACTACCGGTATTTCGGTTTTAAAAGTTTCCACAAGTAAATTATTTAACCGCACAATGGCAACCGAGTCCGCACCTAAGTCAAATAAATTATCATTCATTCCAACTTGTTCTATTTTTAATACTTGCTTAATTAATTCTGCAATTTTCTTTTCAATATCGGATGTTGGCATTGTTTCTGGTATCCTGTTTTTTTGATTGCCTGATTGCTCAAGTTTTGGCAAGGCTTTACGATCAAGTTTCCCATTTGCAGTCAGCGGCAAACCGTCAATAAAAATACAGTGCGCAGGAACCATATGTTCGGGTAATTTTGTATGTAGATAAGTACGTAGATCTTTTTCACTGAGATTAGTCAAATTCGGATTCTCAGTTGCTGCCGATTTCTTTTTAGCTTTAGGAAAACTGAGTTGTTCAATTTGAGTTTGAGTAATCCCGCCACCCAAAAAACCTTGAACAAAAATCTGGCTGGGCTGCCATTCAAACACCGTTCGCAGCACATCAAGTTCAACCTTACCTATCGGGCATAATCCAATTTTATAATCAGGTGCCCTATTCATTAATAGCTGACCAATATAACCGGCCTCGAGATAACAGAAATCTTTTGCCCATTCACCGTATAGTGGCTCGATGGCATCAAGTTCTCCTATAGAAAATAAAGCAAAAGCGGCTTGCTCAAATATTTCGGCATTCATCCCACCATAGGCTTGTTCTACTTTTGCATCTATTTCGGGTGAATTCGCAATTAAAACTAAACCGTGTTCTGTTGGATGATAATAGTAAACCCCACCTTGTACCCCCTCGATTCGCCCTGGTTTAACATAGAGATAAGTTTGTACAGGATATAAACTACCTGCCGATGGATAACGATATTTAGGCAATGGGCTTTCATCTAGTGGAATATTTTGCAGGCTTGCCATAAAATCACCAAACGGCTCGGATGCAATGGGTGACTGAAAATATTCGCGGTAAGAGCGATGTCGTAAATATTGGTCTTTTAAATTTTTATCTAATTCGGGTTTAAATAATTTAACGCATGTTTGTTGTGGCTCAATATTTCGGATACTTTTTTGATCGAGTTTAAATTGCAACTTATCCAGTGAGTTTAAATCTACCGCTGGCGGCTTCAAGTTATTTTTTAATTTGTCTTTATTATTAGAAGCCGTTACAACATAAGCAACTAAACGTTTGGCCTCACGTGTTTCCCCCACCGTTGTAACAACCGATGACTGAATATCAGGGTGTTGTTGCAGAGCAGCTTCAATTTCACCTAATTCAATACGATAACCATTAACTTTCACTTGAAAATCTTCGCGACCTAAGAATTCAATATTGCCATCATCCAAATAACGTCCCAGATCACCTGTTTTATACAAGCGTTGTTTAGTTTTCGGATGAATAATAAAACTCGCATTGGTCTTTTCTGTGTCTTTCCAATACCCTTGCGCAACACCAATGCCACCAATATATAGCTGACCAGTAACCCAGACAGGGCAATCTTCTAGTGCTGCATTCAAAACGTGGTAGCTTTGATTTTTTAATGGCTTACCATACGGGATACTTGTCCAGCCTTTATCGACTGATTCAACAGGATAATATATTGACCAAATCGATGCTTCTGTTGCTCCACCTTGACTAATTAATTGATTATTAGGCCAAAGTAACTTTACCTTTTCCGGTAACGTGATAGGGATCCAGTCGCCACTTAACATTGTAATCTTTAAGGTATCACAACATTTCGTCTTATCACCCGCTATGTGCTCAACCAGCATATGCAAAAGAGCCGGCACGGTGTTCCAAAGCGTGACATTATGCTCAATCATTAACTCTACCCACTGAGCAGTGTCTTTATTGCCTTGCGCATTAGGTAAAACAATTGTTCCACCCGCAGCCAGCAAACCAAAAATATCGTACACAGACAGGTCAAAACTTAATGCCGATAAAGCCAGTACACTATCGGTTTCATTAATGGAATAACGCTGATTTATATCAAGTATGGTATTAACCGCTCCACGGTGGTCAATCATCACACCTTTTGGCATGCCAGTGGAACCCGAAGTGAAAATCACGTAAGCTAAATCCGTTTTCGACTGTTCGTTTAGCAATGGTTCTGTTGATTCACTTGCCCATATTTTGTCATCATCAACATTTAAACAAAGCAGTTTTTCATCAGTGCTATCAGGCCATGCGATACGTCGATTAATTGAGGACTGCGTTAATACAATCTTAATATCGGCACTGTCGAAAAGACTAAAACGCCTTTCATCCGGTAGTTCCGGGTCAATCGGCACATAGGCTGCACCCGACATTAAAATACCTAGGCTTGCGGCAACCTGCTCCCAGCCCTTCTCCATCACAATAGCCACTAAGGTATTGGGTTTAACTTCAACATTCTTAAGCCGATTAGCAATTTGAGCTGCACGCTCCAATAGTTCTGTATAGGTCAGCGTTTTAGTTGCACTAACAACTGCTGTTTTATCAGGATTTTTAGCACACTGCTCAACAAACAATTGGTGCAATAATTTTTCAGATACGTCTGATTCGGTATTATTTACCTGCTCGCGTTGTTGCTGTTGCGTATCGGGTAATAAATTCCGGTCGGAGGTTTGCCAGAAATCATTATTTTTAGCGAGCTTAGATAACAACGAACAATATGAAGAAAACATATCGGCTAACATATTTTCCGGAAAGAGATCTTCTACGCCATCCCAATTAAACAACAATGCGCCTTGCTCTTCGACAGCCTGATGATCAATCCATACTTGAGGTGTTTGACTAATAGTACAAATAACTTCACCCAATTGAGCACCAAATTGGCCAAGCCCAGGTGAACCTTCATCGAGTGAGTCAATACCGAGTGCACTTGAAAAAACAACTGGCATTGCCGCGCGCGGCAAGCCGCCTTGGTGACGAGCCATTTCACGAATAACCTGAACGGCATTAACAGAGCGGTTATCAAGATCATTAAATAATTGTTGTTGCAAACGCTTTGCGCGCTCAACAAAAGTTTCGCGTTTAGAATGGTCGATAGCCAACAATAATGTTGTTGTAAAGTCACCCACAACACGATTAATCTGCGGATGAACAGGTAAACGATTAAATAAAGTTAGATTCAAATTAAAATCAGCCGAACGACTCCAGCGTCCAAGTATTTCAGAATATGCTGAAAATAATACGCCGGAAGATGTTAGCCCGTATTTTTTTGCTTTTTCTTTTAACGCACTCCATGTTGCCTTATCCAGCTTAGAGGCATGCCGTGTAAAATTAACATGCTGTAACGTTTCCGTTGAATTATGCAGTGGCAAGTCCGGCCCCAATGGTAATGAGTCGATACGATCAAGCCAATATTGTTCAGCCATTTTATACGTATTTGATTTTCTAAATTCTTGTTCCGCTAAAACATAATCACGGAAAGATACATCAAGTGGTTCAGGTGAATAGTCTTCATCCTCAATAAAATCGGCCCAATCCTGGAAAACGATAAACAAGCTCCACAAGTCGGCCATTAATAAATCGAGGCTAACATGCAGCCGCACTTTATTATCCTTTAAACGTGTTGCTCGAATATCAAATAACGGCCAGCTATCTGCCGCTAATACCTGATGGGACATTTCATTATAAATTGTTTTTAGATGTTTTTCGGCATCAGCTTTAGACGCCGTACTCATATCCGTTAGTTTGATTTTATAATCAGGGACATTTTCAATGATTTTTTGCTCACCATTCGACATAACAATGGCGCGAAGCATTTCATGACGCTGTATAACAGCATTCCAACTAGCATTAAGTTTATCGATATTAAAATCACTTTCTATTTCCAGATAACCATGCACACCCACTTCACCAAGATCATACGCACCACTTCGGCCAACCCAATAAGCCTGTTGTATTTCAGTCAATGGAAATGCCTGATAACGGTTTATGGTATCGGCAACTAACTCAGGAATAGCAACTTCCTGTTGAATCGATGAAATAATCTCTTCCTTTCTTTCAACCAGTTCTTTGCGCAGTGCTGGTTGCAAGCTACCTTTTGGTGCACGGTAGCGCAACTGACTACCGTCCAGCCAAATTTTAATCTTTTCATTTTTAAGATCTTTAAATAATTGGTCTATCGTTCTCATTTTTCCCTCAATAACGTCTAAAATACTTCTTCGACAAACATTTCATCATCAGTCGCTTGCTGTTCTGATTGCGCATTAGCAAGTGGTTCCCACCGCGGCATTAACGAACGATTTGACTGTATTCTTCCCTGACCATAATTACCGACTTGTTCTTTACTCCAACTCGGCATATAGGGAATTTGATTAGTGATGTATAAAATTTCATAACATGATGCATTTAAACAATCGTTAACTTCTGATTCACTATAAACATATTGAGGAATGAATTTTTTATATTTCGAAGGAATTTCAGCAACACAGCGACCTGACTTATTGTCTATCACCGTTATATATTTTAGGTGATTTTCGAAACAATCATTACCCCTCACCGGTAACGTTGAATAAAGGTAAGGCGTGTTTAAAATATCAACTTCGAATAACATTTGAGCTTTTTTATCAGACCACCACGGCTGTTCAGAAACAAACTGATATAAGAATGGTTGAAATTTATCGCGTTCTTCATGCAATATTCTATGTGCACACATTCCAAGGCTACCATTATCAACAAAACCACCCTTTTCAATAATAAAATCTTCAATCCAAAATGCTAAATCATTCTCCTGATGTGCTTTCATATAATCAGCAAAATCAGTGAATAATTTATTCATCGGAATATTGCAATCATGATGTAAATAATTGGACAAGCAACGAAGGGTACCTAGGTTAAAAAGAATATGGGTTGCAAAATAATAGCGCACCCCCTCTTCATATTCTGCTTCGGTTACCCAGTTTGTTTGAATAACAATTTTACTATCGTTAAGCGCATCTTCTGGTTCAAGGGTAACAAACCCAAACTCTTCTTCTTGATCCCATAGCGCAGTGTTTGGCAGCATTATTGTCGGGTAACAGGTAATCGTACCCAGACCTTTATTGCATATAACTTCCAACCCTTGCTTAAACGATTCAAGCGTTTCACCTGGTAGCGGCCAGATCATTTCAACATAAGAGTCGATATGCTGTTCAGAGAACAAGGTTTGCAGTTCGTCTATTTTGTCGGCTTTTATATTTATACGTGATATTAATTTCAATACTTCAGGATTTAAAGACTGAAATGAGACCGGTTGCGAATTGGTAATACCGGCATCCTTAAATATTTGCGCTATTTCTAGAACCGCATTTGGGCGATTTTTCGCTGCGCTAAAGGAAACAAAAGTCGGTGAGCCACGTTTCTTAGCATAGTTGGCTAACTCCTGGCTATAAACAATATCCTGTTTAAAGACACCCCAGTTTGCATCGGCCATAAAGATATACATTAAATCACGCGAGGTTAACCAGTCCATCTCTTTGCTAACACGTTCTTGACTAAACTTTCGCAACTTGCGGTATTCACCGCCTCTTGAAAAATAACAGAATGAGCATGTGTAGGGGCAACCCCGATTCGTTTCATAGGCCACATTAACAAATGGCATATCATCGAAAATACCGGTTAAAAAAGGCGATGGGATATCATCAAGATCTTTAATCAAGGGCGGACTGGGTGTTGTTGTCAGTAACTTCATATCCCAGAAATTTAGTCCGGGGCAATTTCTGAAATTTTTGCCGCCAGCGATCACTTCCTTTATAAATTCGTAAAAAATAACTTCGCCTTCGCCATTAGCAATAAATATTCTATTCTGTTCTGGGCGAATATAAGTTTCAGCACGTCCTTGCACTTGTGGCCCACCTAAGATAATACGTGCATGTGGAACACGCTCAATAATGGGATCGAGCAATTTCCGGATCAGCCCCATGTTCCATATATAACAACTGATCGCATAAACATCACTTTGCCTTGAAACAAGTTCCTCAATAATATTATCAGCCGATGTATTCGCGGTGCGTGTAAACAATTCAAATTCCGTTTCACTTTCTACTTCAGGATCTTTTTGCGAATAAGCCTGTAGATATCCCGATACCAATGGCAGCATATGTGGATGATGATTAAATTCACACATTGTTATTTTACTAGTCATCGCTCTTCCTTAATTCTATTTTTATACTTCAATATATGTTTCATATATCCGGCCATTCTCAATTCGATCTGATATAGCACCAACAAATTGTTTTTGATGCGTATTGATAAAGAAATGGTCCCCCGGGAAAATTCCTGTATCAAAATCATGTCGAGTTTGCTCTTTCCAGTCATCTAAAAATTTACTACTAATCTCATCCTCACCTGCAAATGCAGATATGGGACAATCGAGTGGTTCTTCATGATAATAGTTATACGTTTCGCAAACAGTAAAGTCGGCACGTATTAAAGGAACAAGCAATTCCATTATGTCTTTGTCATTAAAAACGGCTTCAGGTGTACCATTATATCTGCGCAATCCTTCAATAAATTCTTTATCGGGTAATTGATGTAAAGGAACTTCAGGATCTTCAACTTGAGGCGCACAACGGCCAGAAACAAAAATATGTTCAGGACCTTGTCGGCCTAGTCGACGTAATTTTCTGGCTAGCTCAAAGGCAATCAGGGTACCCATACTATGGCCGTAAAATGTAAAAGGCCGATCCAGATAGGGGATTAGTTCTTTAACCAAGGCATCAATTAAATCCGACAGCTTCATAAAGGGCTTCTCAGCGAAACGGCCTTCTCTGCCAGGTAACTGAACTGCACACATTTCAATATCTTTCGATAAATAATCGGGCCACTGCCGAAAAACGGATGCACTCCCCCCTGCATAGGAAAAACAAAATAATCGTGTACTCGCATCTGGGTTAGGAACAGGCTGTTTTATCCAAGGATTATTATTAAATAGCATCATATTATAAAACTCTATGGCTTAATGCTTTAAGCTAAAGTTCCCCCTCTTCTTCATATTCAGTAAGTTCAGAAACGGGTTTTAATGCCACCGCCGTAGCAACACTTTGTGAAACATTTATCTTTGGTACTAGTTCACTAATATTCGGCGCATTAAACAAGTCACGCAAATGTAGTTCCACTTTAAATTTCTTGTTTATTAAGGCGACTAGTTTTGTTGCTAATAAGGAATCACCGCCTAATTCAAAAAAATTATCTTGTAAATTAATATCTTCGACATGAAGTACATTTTCAAATAACGCTGCAAGCTGCTTTTCATTTAAGGTTGTTGGTTTTGTATCACTAGGCTTTGATTGTTTTATCTTAGTGGGTTCGGGTAAATTATTACGATCAACCTTACCATTGGATGTTAGTGGGATTTCATTCAGGCGAACATACTGACGTGGCACCATATAAGAAGGAAGTTGTTCTTTTAGATATTGTTCGATTTCTTTCTCGTCAAAACCATCAACAATGCCGGCATTAGCAGAAACCATATAAGCGATCAATTTCTTATTGCTCTGCTTTTCACCGCTTGCGATAACGACACAATCTTTTATATTTGAATGCGTGTTAATTACATTTTCAATTTCACCTAGTTCAATTCTATAGCCATTAACCTTAACTTGAAGGTCTTCACGGCCAAGAAATTCTATATTGCCATCTGCTAAAAAACGCCCAAGGTCACCAGTTCGATATAAACGTTCACCACTAACGGGGTGGATAATAAAACTAGCTTGTGTTTTTTCTTCGTCTTTCCAGTAGCCTCGTGCAAGCCCAGCGCCACCAATAAACAACTGCCCAGTAACCCACTCAGGACAGTCTTGTAGATTATTATCCAGTACATAAAATTTTTGGTTCGTTAATGGTTTACCATAAGGAATGCTCTGCCAGTTTTCGTTTACTTTATGAATAGGATAACTGATAGACCAGATAGCCGCTTCCGTTGCGCCGCCTAAACTGTTTAAATCTAATTCTGGCCAGATATTTTTTGCCCGTGCAGGTAAATCAAGCGGGATCCAGTCGCCACTTAACATTGCAAGGCGTAAAGTACTATTTTCTACGCCACCGATACCATAAAAATATTCGACAAGCAGCTGAAACAATGCAGGTACAGAATTCCATAAAGTGATATTTTCAGATGCAATCAATTGCCCCCAGCACGCACTGTCTTTATCCTGATCGTGTCCCGGAAAGACAATGGTTCCACCCGCTGCTAAAACGCCAAAAATATCATAGACCGACAAATCAAAACTTAATGATGAAACTGCTAACACACGGTCATTGCTGTTAACCTGATAGCGTTCATTAATATCAAGTATTGTATTCACCGCCGCTTTATGTTCAACAGCAACACCTTTCGGCACACCGGTTGAGCCTGATGTGTAAATAATATATGCCAGATCATTATCTTTTTGAGTACATTCCAGCACTTCATCACTTAACGTGGCAAGTTGCTTATCGTCAATACACACACATGTGATATTCGCTGGCCACGCTAATGATTCCATAAGATCCGAGCGAGTCACCACAACGGAAATATCGCCATGCTTGAGTAAATATTCGCGCCGGGCTTCGGGGAGTTCAGGGTCGATAGGCACATAAGCTGCACCAGCATTCAAAATACCGAGTGTTGCAACGACTTGCTCCCAACCTTTTTCTAGTACAATGGCAATAAGAGTATTTGCAGAAACACCCAATGTTTGAAGTTGCCGTGCAAGCTGGTTACTTTCGGACGCTAATGCCTGATAAGACATGCGGCGGTTATTATCAACAACTGCTTCGGCATTCGGAGACTGAGCAGCACGTTGCATAACGAGTTGATTCAGTAATTTTCGGTCATACTGCGTTGCAGTTTGATTATAACTTTCACGTTGCTGCTGCTGAGCTTTGGGTAACGAGAGCGTATCTTTTGCAGCCCAGGTTTCACTCTCTGAGACTAAACGCTCTAGTAAGTCGCAATAACTGTTGAACATATCATCAAGCAAACCTTGAGGAAATAATTCTTCTATAACATCCCAGTTAAAGCTTAAGGCACCATCATGCTCAAAGACCTGATGGTCTAACCATACTTGTGGTGTTTGTGTAATGGTATAAACAACGTCACCCAGTTGACCTCCTAAGCGTGTATCGACAGAAGAACCACCATCAACAGAGTCTAAACCAAGCGCGCTTGAAAATACCACTGGCATCGCAGCATTAGGTTGACCTGATTGGCGTTGAGATAATTCACGTAATACGCGTACACCATTAAAGACACGATTATCTAAATCAGCATACAGTTGTTTTTGTATTCGCTTCGCCCGTTTTTCAAAATTATTTTCTTCTGCGCTATCAATCGCTAATAAAATGGTTGTTGTAAAATCACCAACTAGCTCATTGACTTGTGAATGTAATGGCAAGCGGTTAAAGAGCGTCAGATTCAAGGTAAACTTTGGGTTTTTGCTCCACAAGGTTAACACTTCAGCAAAGGCCGATAATAATAAACCAGATGGTGTAATTTCATAACCCGCGGCAATCTTACGCAGCTTACCCCAGGCCTCTTTATTTAATTCATAATGACGGCGTGTGAATTCAGGCTTGTTAATGCTGGTGAGTTGTTTGGCTAACGGTAGTTCTGGCCCTGGTGCAATTGTGTCAAGACGGTTAAGCCAGTAAGAACGTGCCGACTGATAAAAAGGGGTTTGTTCTAGTGCGCGTTCGGCTAAGATATAATCACGAAAACTAACAGTAAGATCAGGCAGTTTTTTATCGGCTTGTTCGTAAAGGCTTTTCCATTCACTGAACAAGCGAAACAAACTCCACAAATCCGCCATGAGTATATCAAGGCTAATGTGTAGCCTTACACGCCCCTGCTTGTATGCCGTGGCACGTATATCAAACAATGGCCATTGCTGAGTGTCAAAGACTCGATGTGACATTGTCTTTCGCGTTTGTTCCATATGTGCTTCAGCGGCTGCTTCATCTTCATTATATTCTGTAAGTTGAATGTGATATTCCGGTACAGATTCAAGTACTTGCTGTTCACCATCAGCATGGATCACCATCCGCAACATATCATGCCGAGCCAGTAGAATATTGAATACATCAGAAAGTCTGTTGACATCCAGCCCCTCTTGTTCAATTTCAATATAAGCATGGACACCAATATTTCCAAGCGCCATCACATCACTACGCCCAACCCAGTAAGCATGTTGAATATCGGTTAACGGGAAAGGGTTAAAACGATTTTTCGGGTCGGCCACAATTTGTGGTAGTTCACTGTCCATTAAGGTATTACTCCTTGCTTGTAACAAACCAAGTAATTCTTGCTTACGCTCACCAATCTGTTTTTTTAAATCTGCGGTTAACACCCCCTGCTTCGCACGTACACGTAACTGGTCACCATCAGCTTGTAATTGCACACCTAACTTTGCTAAGTCATTAATAAACTCATTCAAACTCATAGAGTCATCTCCTCATAATCTTCGGTTGCTGCATTCACTGTTGGCTCGGCAGATGTTGATACTTTATCTAACATGATTTGCTCACTGATAGAAACACTCCAACGAGTCAGGCTCGCTTTATTAAAAAATTGTTCCAACGATAATTTTATTCCAAAATCCTTATTAATCCTATTTCGTAATTCAATTCCAGTTAATGAATCAAGACCATATTCATTAAGTGACTGGTCCGGGTTTAAAATAGTTTCTTTATCAAAATGTAATACGCGTGATACTTGTTCATGCAAATAGTTAACTAAACTTGAATGTTCACCATTGTGAATATCTTGTTTAATATCGACGGGGGCAATGTTAACGGCTTCACTACTCGAATCATTATCAAGTGCAACATCCATTACCACTGCCACTGCCACATCATCATAAAACGCGGGTTTACTTTCAGCTGGAAAATGCATCATGTATTTATCCCAAAGCACAGGTGCAACACCGGCCTGCACAGGGGCTTCATCAAATAATTTTTGAAATGCTTGCATTCCTTGCTCAGGTTTTATACTACTGATTCCCCGCTCTGCCCATTGGTCGCCAACATCATAGCGAGCGGCCGCACCAATATCTGACCATGCTCCCCAGTTAATACAACTGGCCGGTAAATCCTGGCAACGGCGATAGTGCGATAACTGATCAAGAAAAGCATTTGCAGCAGCATGGTTAGCCTGGCCAGGCGTACCTAACAATGAAGCGGTGGATGAAAACAAAATGAAAAAATCAAGCGTAGTATGTTGAGTCATTTTATGTAAATGCCAGGCACCTTCTATTTTAGGCGCCATAACAAATTCAAAACGCTCCGGCGTTTGCTGAACTAACGCACCGTCATCTAAAACACCCACTGCATGAATAACACCTTTAAGAGGCAGAGCATGTTGAATATTAGTATCAATAATTTGCTTTACTGCCAGAAGGTCGCGGACATCAGCTTGTTCGACTACAACATCAACGCCTTTATCAATCATCGACTGTACTTGTAACTGTGCCGTTTCATTAGCCGCACAACGACTCATTAAAACAATTCTTTTTGCACCTTGGCTAACAAACCAGTTTGCCAGTAATAAACCTAGGCCACCGAGACCACCTGTTATTAAATAAGTCGCATCATGCTGTACCACAGGTTTGCTGATATTTTTTTCAGCTTTATTAGTAATGTCGATAACAATCTTACCGGTGTGACGCGCTTGTTGCATATATCGAAAAGCGTCTGTCGATTTAGCCAAAGGAAAGCTAACATGAGGAAGTGGCTTTAATACAGAACAACTAAACTCTTTAATTAAATCGCTTAACATCGATTGAACAAGTTCAGGCTCTTTACGGCGTATTTCAAGCATATCAATAATATGATATTGGGTTTTAGGTCGAAGCTTATGTATTTTCTCTTCGCTCCAGATACCGGATTTCCCTATTTCAAGAAAACAACCATCCGGCTTTAAAACAGACAAGGTCTTTTCTATAAAATCACCGGCCAGGCTATTTAATGCAATATCAAGCCCCTCACCATTAGTAAGTTCCTTTATTTGCTCCACAAAGTCCAGATCACGGGAGTTCATAATATGTTTAACGCCCAGCACTTTAAGAACTCCCCATTTTTTCGGACTCGCGGTTGCAAAAACTTCAGCACCGGCTTGTTGTGCAATTTGAATAGCGGATTGCCCCACCCCACCCGTTGCAGCATGAATCAAAACACGATCACCTTTTTTAATCCCGGCTAAAATTCTTAAGGCATAATGTACCGTTAAAAAGACAACCGGAATGGTTGCTGCCTGCTGATAATGCATATCATCAGGAATAACAGCCGCCAAATCAGAATTAACCGTAATATATTCACCTAAGCTACCAGCAGCCATACTCATAACGCGATGACCCACGCTAATATTTTTCACTTTATTGCCAACAGCTACAACTTCACCGGCGCATTCATCACCCAGAGCACCAGGGTCACCCGGATAATGTCCTAACGCATTGAGAACATCACGAAAATTCAAACCTGCTGCATGTACCCGTATTTCAATTTCATTTTCTTCTGGTTTTATACGACTAACCGATTGCAATTGTAATTGGTCCAATGTACCGCGTTCATTTATTTTAAGTTGGCATGACTGTGAAGTATTCAGATCCACAAGCAGCGTATCATCCGCAGCCGAGTTAGCTGGAAAATTCAGTGCTGTGTACGATTCAAGGCGGGCAACATAACGCCCATCTTCTCTGATCGCGACCTGATCTTCATTGCTACCCGATACCACTTCCTTATATAAAGCATCTACGCATGATAAGGATTGTTCATTGTCTTTATAAATATCAATTAACTTACAATTGAGTTCAGGATGTTCCAGCGAAATCACCTTCCCCATTCCCCATACATGTGACTGTGCTAATCCTGTAGACAAGTCATTAGGTGAAATAGATTGTGCCTGCTGTGTTGTTAAAAATAGTTTCGGCGTAGTGTCCAAATCGGCATTAACCAGTAACTTAACTAGATTTAAAACACTGGCATAACCCGGGTTAGCTAAACCTCCAACGCCCATTGAAAGTGCTTGCTCAACACTATTAAGCTTAAGTGTCCAGAAATAAACGACACCACAAAGGACAGCATTAGTACTACCTGTATCTTTTAGTAATTGTTCATAATCGATGAGATGGTTAGACCTGATAGTAAATTGCGTGTTACTTTTCTTTTTGTAAGCCGCCCCTGCATAAACAAGGCTGGCTCTGTCACCGTTTAATTCTAATTGCTTAGCAAGATTTTCTGCTTTTCCACTTGCATCAGAAAACAGCAGCCAATGTTTAGCTGCAAGTGGTTTTGTAACAATAGGTTCAACTGTCTTATTCTGCGCAATAATAACCGATTGTTTAAACAACATTTGGTTACCCTTTTTATCGGGGCATATCGTCACCATTGAATCAAAACCCAGTGCATTTAAACACCGCATCCATTTTTCATCCGATAACAATGGATGCGATGGACGTAAGTCTTTATCGGTAAAACGCCACCAGCCTTCGGTTAAACCAAAAATTAAATCAATCCAGCGGCTCGGTGCCGTCCCTTCAAGTAGCACCAGCATGCCTTTGGGTGCTAACAGTTTTTTTGCATTATTCAGTGTTATGCTCAAGTCACTTGTTGCATGCAAGACATTCGCGGCGACAACGACATCAAATTCGTTTTCTAAAAAACCTTGTTCAAGGGGGGAACTCTCAATATCAAGAAGAGAATACCTTATAAAGCCATACTCACTAAATCGTTCGCTAGCTTTTGAAAGAAACAATCTTGAAACATCCGTAAAAACATATTCTGCTTTTCTATTTTTCAAGCAGGAAAGAATATGCGTTGTAATGCCACCAGTTCCTGCTCCAATTTCCAAAATTCTTAATGGCTTATCTTTCGGGAAATCTTCTGCAATTTTCATCACCGATTCAGCGACCAGTCTATTCATACCTTTAAAGGTAAGCGACTGTTGATAAAATTTTGCTGCGCCTTCGGTGTCCCCTTCAGGGAAGAGTAACTGTAATACATCACATTTATTTTTTAATGCTGCCGATAATTGCGTTCCGCAGCGCTCTATAAACACAAGTTCTGGTTCAGCAACAGGGTAACGTTTTAACAATTCTGTAAATTGTTGAGCTGCGGTCGCTTTGTTGCATTGATTTTTCACAGTCCATTTTTCATTTTTCTGTGATAAAACACCGGCATCGACTAGAGTCAACAGCAAATGTTCAAGCTGTTGGTAATGATGGCCTGTAATACATGACTGACCGCGACTACTACCTAATGCAATATCCGCACTCGTAAAGCTGGCACCCACGCTCATATCTTGCCCAAGTTGTTCTAGTGCTGTCACAACGTAAGCATTGCATAATAATTCAAGTTCTTTAACAATAGTGGCCGATAGTTCGAGTTGTAGCAGGCTCGGCTCTGCTTGTTCATAAGCCGTTAAATAGCGTTGTAATTCAGCAGGCGTAGCCGATAACACTGTACCTGTCGATAATGCCTGCTGTTTCCATCTCACTTGATATAAGGCGTTGTCCATAAAGCTATCAGACGCATGAAGTAGCATTGCACGCTGCGTCGCCATAAATCGCAAGCCTTTAATATCTGCAACAACACAGCCATCTAGGCCAATTATTTTGAGATTAATGCTTAGTGTTTTATTTTTTTCTTCTTCAATAACTTCAACATAAGCCCATACTTCATTATCAGTGAGTGGTAACAACGTTGCACTTTCAACCGAGACAGGTACAAGTGTCGCATCAACCGATAATATCAAGGCCGATTGAAAACAAGCATCCAATATAACTGGGTGAATATAATAATTTAAATTTTCATTCAGTGAATGTGATTCGATTTTTGCAAGTACTTCATTGTCGCCCACATAAAGTTTCGTGATTGCCTGAAAGGCATCACCATAACCATACTGGCGCTGTGCTAGTGCTTGATAAAACGACTTGGCCTCTACTTCGTTTATACAACGACAACGAATATCAGCAATATCAATCAATAAAGTGGTGTCTTTTTCTACCTTTAATAATTCACCATGACAATGAGGTTGCCATTCATTATCGCTAACAGGAACTGTGGTGTTACAACTATATATAGAAAAATAAAAAGTATCCGTTGTTCTTTTATTTGCATTCGCTATTGCATTAACGGGGGTTACGATTGTGTGTAATAACTGTTCTTTATCCTTTAGCAAACACAAGGCTTGATTGAACTCACTGTTTTGAATAGTCCAGCCACAGCCTGAATCAACATCCAAAGCTGCAGCGAAAGCAATTTCAATAAAGGCGGCTGCCGGTAAAATCGCTTGCTGAAAAACACAATGGCCATCAAGATAACGAAGAGATGAGCGCGATAAGCTTGATTGATATTGCCATTCTTTGGTTGGCAAACTTATTCGACTTCCTAATAATGGATGGTTGTTACCGAATGACTTAACAGCCACACGTTGTACGATGGGGATTTCTGCAGCAGCAGAAGAAAACCAATACGGCTGACGTTCAAATGAATAAAAAGGTAAATTTGTTTTCTTAAATTCTTTTTTGTTGTAAAGCCTATCCCAGTTAATTTCTGCACCGGACATATAAAAATTCGCTAAACTACGTAACATTGTATGTTGATTCGGCACGCCCTGCTCAAGACTACTTAACCACATGGCATTCTTTGATTGAACACAACGTTTTCCCATTCCCAGTAAAACAGGTTGCGGTCCAATCTCTAAATAAAACTCAGTGCCAAAACTCTCTAGGGTTTGCATACTTGATAAAAATTGTACTGGGCTAATAATATGCTCCACCCAATAATCCGCAGCCATTATTTCATCTTGTACTAATTGCCCCGTCAGATTAGACACACAATTAATTCCTGGCATTTTAAACTTAATTGTTCCAGCAAAGGCCTTAAATTCTTTTAACATCGGTTGCATGAGTTCAGAGTGAAAGGCATGGGATACCTGTAAGCGGTAAACCTGTATACCTTGTTGCTCAAACTCGGCACATAATGTATCGATACTATCAGCTTCACCTGAAATAACCGTATGTTCAGGCCCATTCAATGCTGCTATCGAAACACGCGTTCCATACGGCGTAATTTTTTCATTAACCATTTCTTGCGTTGTAAAAACAGCAGCCATTGCACCATTGTTCGGTAGAGCTTGCATAAGCTGTCCGCGCTTTGAAATCAATGCACAGGCATCGGCCAAACTCATCACACCCGCAATACATGCCGCAACATACTCACCCACACTGTGCCCAAGCACAACCGTGGGTGTGATACCCCACGACATCCACAACCGTGCCAGCGCATATTCAACTGCGAATAACGCAGGTTGTGTATATCGCGTTTGATGTAATAAATCATCATCGTTGAAAATAACATCCAATAATAACTTATCGAGATGGGGACGCAGTAAATCTTCACATTCATCCAGCACTTGACGAAACTCAGTCTGTGTTTCATATAACTTCCGCCCCATTCCCATTAACTGAGCACCCTGCCCGGTAAATAAAAAGGCAATATTCAGGTCGTTATTATTTTTCGGTGTATTTGTATAAATATCCACATGCTGTTTAGCATTTTTAAGTAACTTAAATTGTTTGCTTGCATCAGATGCGTTAGATGCAATAACACAGGCACGATTTAAAAAATGATTCCGCCCGACACTTGCGGTGTAGCAAGCATCACCCCAAACATCACCAAGGCCACCTTGTGGATTAGAATCAAAATAGCTAGCGTATTGTTTAACAAGTGAATCACATGCCGTTTTTGTTTTAGCCGACACGGGCAATAAATAATACTCCCGATGTAACGCATCTGTTTGAACGCTCGCTTCGTGACTCTCTTGTAAAACCACATGGGCATTAGTGCCACTAAAACCAAAAGAACTCACCGCCGCATATCGCAGGCTTTTCTCTGCTGATTTTTCCCAATAACGGCCTACCACTGGAATTTCTGCCGGTATTGCATTCAGGTCTAAAGCAGGATTCACTGTTTTGAAATGTAAATGAGCGGGTATAAATTGATGCTGTAAAGACAAGGCTGTTTTAATTAAACCGGCAATACCCGCAGCCGCTTCAGTGTGGCCAATGTTTGTTTTAATTGATCCCAATACTAAAGGATTATCATTGCTACGATTTTCACCATAAACATTATCCAACGCACTCACTTCAATAGGATCACCTAAATGGGTTCCCGTACCATGCGCTTCCACATAGGAAATATCGATTGGTTTCAACTTAGCTTGCGCTAACGCGCGACGAATAACCGCTTCCTGTGCGACAGGATTAGGTGCGGTTAAGCCATTACTTGCACCATCCTGATTAATCGCAGAACCACGGATGACCGCTACAATATTGTCATTGTCATTTATTGCTTGCGAAAGTCGTTTAAGCACAACAACACCACAACCTTCACTACGCACATAACCATTCGCGTCTTTGTCAAATGTTTTACAACGACCATCCGGTGACAGCATACCCGCCTGCGAGAAGGCAAAACTTAACTCCGGCGATAAAATTAAGTTAACCCCGCCCGCCAATGCAAGTTCACATTCAGATTGGCGCAAACTTTGGCAGGCCAGATGTACCGCGACCAGCGAAGATGAACAAGCCGTATCAACCGTTATCGTTGGCCCCTGAAAACCAAACGCATAGGCAAGCCTTCCTGCCGCGACCGCGTTTGAATTGCCTGTTGCATAATAGGGCTCAAATTGCGTGTTATCATTTTGCTTAACTTGTAATAATTCATAGTCATGCGAAAACATTCCGGTGTAAATACCCACTTCTTTATCTTTATAGGCTGTTGATGCAATGCCGGCATCTTCCATTGCCTGATAACTTACCTCTAATAGAATGCGTTGTTGCGGGTCGAGTAAATTGGCTTCACGAGGTGAAATATTGAAAAACGCAGCTGCGAACTGCTCGATATCTCTTAACGTCCCCCCTTGCGTTGAACTGATCCTAGCCGATAAGTTTTCACTATTATATAAGCCGCTATCCCAACGTGATACAGGAATGTCACCGACACCGTCTTCCGCATTTTCTAGCATCGACCACAATTCTTCAGCTGAATTAACATTGCCCGGGAACCGGCAGCCCATACCAATAATGGCAATCGCTTCAGTTTGTACATCCTTATGAGGCTCTTCAATAAAAACCTTATCTACTTGCTGCGGGATTTTGTCTCGCTGCCAGGTTAAATCTGTTGCATTATTTTTTGAAAAATTATTAGTCTGCAACGCATTGATGATAGCTTCGGTCGTACTGTTCTCAAAGAAAAAAGTGGAGTCTAGCGTTATCCCTGTTCTTTCACTCAGTTGTGCTTTTAATTTCATTAAATCAAGAGAATCGAAACCCATGTCCATCAATGAACAATCGATAGAATAAGCATGCTGGCGTTGCGGCCCTAACATTGAAGTAATTAATGCCTCAACAACGGCGGGGAAATCTTTGTCGGAAATAAACACATGGCCATTAGCTGAAGCCATCGAACCATTTGCTTTATTAATGGAATAAGGCTTACGATTGGCAAGATCATACTCTACTAGAACACCATTACCCTTATTGTCCAAGTCCGCAGGGCGATAACCAGCAATAAGACCCGTTATTTTAGCACCGTGGTATTCATGAAATCGTAAGATAGGATCCAACAGCAAGCCATCACTATCTCGTTCCTTAATATAGTGTTCTATCGGTATCGATTGATGCAGTGGATAATTTTTACAGAGGCTCACCGCAGCCACACGCTCAATTTTATGATTAGCCGTGCAATACTGAAGCATAAATTCAAGCAGCTGATCCCCATACCCTAGGTACTGCTTGTCCGGTTGGATATTTACAGCAATTAATTGTGCGATAGCTGTATCAGGTTGATGCAACGCTAAAACATTACTGCTTAACCTGCCTTTTAACAGCCCTAGATCGCTTATTCGCTGAGAATAAATTGAACCAACAATATTCCCATCCACTTCCAGAACGCATTGCCCCTGGGGATAGGCACTAATGCGGTATTTGATATCGGCAGGCGAAGTTCGTCTGCCTTCAGACCAACAGTCTTTATCTAAACGCACAAGTTCAGAATAATCGTCAGCCTGTGGAAGGCGAATAATATAATCTCTTTTTTCAAGCCAGTTGAGGCATAAATAGCTCAGTGATGATTTTTCTGTATGGCTGGTTTGCGGGAAAAAACCAATTGAGGCCGTATCTAACATCAACTTGTCAGGTTCGATGCTCTCCGTTACGAGTAACAAGCCATGTCGACCTATGCAGGCTTTCAACTCGTTTAGCCTTTTAACCTGTTCCCCATGATTTTCCTCAGGCAACGATAGGATGAAAAGAGCACTATCAACTTTACCAACACCGGCTTCAGCCAACAGCAAATTTATGCATTCTGATTGGCATGATTCAGCACGGAAAAATGAACACTTAGAGTTTTCCGGAAATTTTATGGATGTCAATTTGTCAGTATTAGAATTTTCTGCTCGTGGTGAGTACAGGACAATATCAACAAGTGAGATATTCGGTAATTGTGTGTGAATTAAATGACTAAGGCTTTCTGAAAAAAAATCATTACAAGCATGCAGACTGACAACATGCGTCAACCCATCGATTACATCAACCTGCTGAAGTACTGAAGATAGGTACTTTTCTACATCAAGCTGGTACTGACTGGAAGAAAAATCCATACATTTAGTGTTACGATAACCGCTATTATTATATTATTTTTTTATGTCGCTAACATAAATCTATTAGCTAAGAAAATTTAACAAATAACATACATTGCATATGTACCTAACATCACAAACGCATTAAACCCAATAGACATAACTAACGAATTGTGATGCAGTATACATTTTAACTTGCGACCCACTTTGACAGGCTTGTGATTTTGACTACCGACAATTTTATCCAACTACAAATGAATACTGAGTTCTTTACTCAAGTTCCGGCTACCCTGTACACCGCAAAATTTAATATAACCGAATACCATGACACATTTTTTACAGATGAAAACATCCTTTTTCCTGCAAACATACAGCGTGCTGTCACAAAGCGTAAAGCGGAATATTTTGCAGGACGTTATCTAGCAAAACAGGTACTCGCCCAACATGGAACAAAGGCATTTGACCTGCGCAGTGATCCCCAACGCTGCCCTCTTTGGCCGAACCAGCTTGTAGGCTCCATTAGCCACACAAAGAATATTGCACTTTGCGCCATTGCAAACAAAACACACATTATTGCATTAGGTATAGATATTGAGTTTTGGATAAAAAAACAAAGTGAAAAGCTTATCAAGAGCACGGTTATCAACCCACAAGAGGAACAACTTATAAAAGCCTCAGGACTGGTTTTCAACCAAGCTTTAACACTTATTTTTTCAGCAAAAGAGAGTCTGTTTAAAGCACTCTACCCACAAGTCGGCTACTATTTTGATTTTTCTGCTGCATTATTGACCAATATCGATAAGAAACAGCAAAAGGTGGAATTGATGCTTTGTGAAAATCTAGGCTCAGCCTATCAGGCAAACCAGTCATTTCAGGTGCGCTATGTTTTAAGCGATGATTTTGCACTCACATTAGTTGAGGTTCAGCCTCCTACCAAAGACAGCTTTACTAAAAAAACAAGTGCTTAGTCACCAACTCATTATAAGCTATTGTTTTAATAGTGTTTTTTTAGTCTCCACTAAGAATCCAGACTAAGCGCATGCTGATACAGCTTATTTTTACGTAAACCCGTGATTTCAGCGGTAATGGCCGCTGCTTTTTTGGTAGAAACTTCGTTTAGTAGCAATTTAAGGATACGTTCTGCTTCCGCATCCACATCACCGCTGTCAGGTTGAGCCGTTTCACCTTGCACCACCAATACAATTTCACCTTTGCGCTGATTGCTATCCGCGCTCACCCAATTATGTAACCCCTCAAGCGTGTCCGCTCTAATCGTTTCATACATTTTGGTCAGTTCGCGCATAAAAACAGCCTGTCGAGTCGCTCCAAAATACGCCCTAAGATCCGACAAAGTATCAATGATCCGATGTGGCGCTTCAAAAAAAACCAGCGTATCAGTTAATGTCGCCATTTCCTTGATACGCGCAACACGCTGCGTGCTCTTTGCCGCTAAAAACCCTTCAAAATGAACCCGATTAGTTGGCAACCCGGCGGCACACAATGCAGACGTTAAGGTACTGGCACCGGGAATGGGAATAACTCGAATACCCGCTTGGTGCGCCTGCTGAACCAAATAGTAACCGGGGTCACTAATAAGAGGGGTACCGGCATCTGAAATCACCGCAATCGACTGTCCGGCTTGTAATTTTGCGATTAAATTATCACAAACACTACGTTCGTTATGTTCGTGCAGAGATGTTAAACTCCCAGTAATAGCAAATTGCTGTAATAAAGGTCGGCTATGACGGGTATCTTCTGCTGCGATCAGATCAACATTTTTCAAGGTATCAATCGCACGTTGTGACATATCTCCCAGATTGCCAATCGGTGTTGCGACAATATATAAAGTACCCAATGTACTCGCAGGTTGGTTCACACTATAATCCGTACCATTAATTTAATATAAACTTAAAGATATTGTAATGACTCAAACACTAAGCCGCACCGTTTTTAAAAACACGTTACTCTTATTCACTCTTATCTTATTCACGGCCTGTGGCTCCCCGCCAAAATATTCAGACAGCATAGCTATCGATGAGACTGTACCCGAAGTCACCGCGACATCCATTCAAAGTAATACACTGCTAGTTAAACAGCAATACCAAACCGCCATCGATTTTTACCAGCAGGCACTCGCCCAATCCACATCCGAAGAACAAACACAATATATTCAATTACGACTCGCTGCAAGTTTCGCACACACTGACCAATTACACCAATCACGACAAATTCTAGCACGTATTGATGCTGCATCATTGTCACCGGCTCAACAACAGCTACTGCTTTTAGCCAACGCCAACATAGCCATTGCCGAAAGAAAAGCCGATGAAGTTCTACAACTCTTAAACACAAATTTTGCCGTTAACACCGATGCAAGCTTACTGGCCGAATACCATTTACTGCGAGCGCTTGCACTGTCAATGCAGGGCAACCCTTTAGACTCGGCTCAGGAGCGCGTTTACTTTGAAAATTATATTCAAGACATAGGCTTAGTCCACGCCAACCAGAAAAAGATTTGGGCGTTACTTGCAAATTTATCCATTCGCTCATTGCAACAGTTAATGACTGCTCCAGCACCTGATATTTTAAGTGGTTGGATGGAACTGGTGAAAATTGCAAAAGCATACCAACTCAATCCAATTGACTTGAAAATACAAATAAGCCGATGGCAGCAGAACTATCCTGACCACCCGATACAACAAGCCATGCTGGAAAACTTAATGTTACGCAAGCAGGAAGACGTTGCCGTTCCAGATCATATTGCCTTGCTGCTACCCTTATCCGGTAATTTTTCGAAAGCGTCGGATGCTATTCGCGATGGTTTTATTGCGGCTTATTATTCCCAATCCACTGAGCGTAAACAAAGCATTAAAGTATACGATACGGCTGACACCACAAAAAGTTTTGCCGATATTTACCAGCAAGCGGTCAATGATGGCGCGCAATTTATTATTGGCCCATTACGTAAACAATCCATACAGCAACTGCTCGAATATGATATTTTACCTGTCCCCACTATGGCACTCAATTATATTGGCCTTGATGCGCCACCACCCAGCAATTTATACATGTTTGGCTTATCACCCGAAGAAGAAGCACGTCAGGTTGCCCAGCGTACCTGGCTTGATGGCTATATCCGCGCAGCGGCCATCTATCCTTCTGGCCCTTGGGGTGAGCGTGTCTTTAATGCTTTTAAAACACAATGGGAAGCAATTGGCGGACAAGTTGTAGGACAGCAAACTTACAACTCGACCAAGCGCGACTTTTCGCAACCAATCCGCAGTATGCTGGAAATAAATTCCAGCCGACAACGCTTCCGCAAACTCACTACCGTATTACACCGTAAAATTAAATTTACAGCCCGCCGTCGTCAGGATGTAGACTTTATTTTTCTTGCCGCCTACCCAAGACAGGCTCGGCAAATCCGGCCACAAATAAAATTCTACCATGCTGCAGATATTCCGGTTTACTCTACATCACATGTATTTACTGGCAATTTAAATCAGGAAAGAGACCGTGATATGGACGGTATGATCTTTGGAGATATGCCCTGGGTGCTAACCGAAAGTACTTCACACCACGGTTTACGTGCCGAGATTGAATCACTTATTTCCGATGCCGGTAACCGCCTACAACGCCTTTATGCTTTAGGCATTGATGCCTTTAATATTATTCCAGCAATAAACACCTTAAGTAACTATTCATACGAACGCTTCGATGGCGAAACAGGTAGCTTAAGTCTGGATGAATATCGCCGAATTAAACGCCAGCTTACCTGGGTAACCTTCCGCAGCGGTCGCCCAAGTTTAATCAATAATAATTAATGACTCTACTCGAAAAAGCTAAGCATTTATTAACTGGCGAAACCGCCGAAAAGGATGCTTGCCAGTATCTTATTCAGCAAAAATTAAAACTTATTTGTAAGAATTACCACTGTCGCTATGGCGAAATTGACTTAATTATGCAAGACCAGCAATCGCTGGTTTTTGTTGAAGTACGGTACCGAAAACACAGCCAGTTTGGCAGTGGTGCAGAAAGTATTACCATTAACAAGCAACGCAAACTCATTAAAACAGCCAGCCATTATTTACAAAAAACTTCTGGTTCGAGCCAATGGGCTGCACGTTTTGATGTTATATCCATCTCACCCGATAATAAAAGCAAACAAAGTAAAATTGACTGGATAAAGGATGCTTTTCAAGCGTAAAATCTATCCTGAGTAAATTAATCCTTCTAAAAGAGAAAAAACATGAGCAACACAAAAATTTCTTCTGCTATACAGGAAATGTTTGAACAAAGCATTGCAACAAAACAAGCGGCTAAAGATTGTTTAATTGAACCGATTACAAATGCCGTTAATTTACTGGTTTCAGCCCTAAAAAGTAAGAATAAAATTTTAGTTTGTGGCAATGGCGGTTCAGCGGCCGATGCACAACACTTTGCAGCTGAGTTGGTTTGCCGGTTTGAACGAGAACGCCCATCGTTACCCGCCATTGCTCTCACAACAGATAGTTCGCTTCTTACGGCAATATCAAACGATTATTCATATAAAGAAGTTTTTGCCCGACAGGTTTCAGGTCTTGGCCAGCAAGGCGACATACTTATTGCGATATCAACCAGCGGTAACTCCAAGAATGTTCTCCGCGCAATGGAAGTGGCGCATGAAAAACAAATGCCTGTTATTGCACTCACTGGTCATAATGGCGGTCATATTGCAAAACAACTAAGCGAGAACGATATAGAAATTCGGGTGCCCACTGATTCAACTGCCCGCACACAGGAAGTCCATATCCTTACCTTACATTGCCTGTGTGACCAGATAGACGCGCAACTATTCAGTTAATTTAAACCATGCCTGATAACAAATTAAATCCTGAATTTTTAAAACAACTTCAGAGCTGTATTCCCGCTGACACCTGTTTTACTGACCCATCCGATTGTTATGCCTATGGCTATGACAATAGCCGCAATCACCAGTTGCCTCATGCAGTAGTTCTACCCAGCGATGAGGAACAAGTACAAAAAATTGTCAGTCTCTGTAATGAATATAAGGTTGCGTTAACAACTCGCGGCCGCGGCACAGGCACGGCAGGAGGAAGCGTTCCATTACGACAAGGCGTTGTCTTATCCACAGAGAACATGTCCGAAATTATAAACATTGATCCTCAAAACAGAGTCGCAACGGTACAACCCGGTGTTTTAAATCAAACTTTACAGGATGCCCTCAGTAAACATAAATTATTCTGGGCTCCGGATCCAACCAGTGCAGCATTTTGTAGTATCGGCGGTAACCTAGCAATTAATTCTGCTGGACCACGTGCCGTTAAATACGGCACCACACGGGATAATGTTTTAGGGCTTCACGCCATTACCGGCAAAGCCCAGAAAATTAAAACCGGCGTACAAACAACCAAAGGTGTGGTCGGTTATGACTTAACGCGGCTCATTATTGGTTCTGAAGGCACACTTGCGGTCATCACTCAGGCCTACTTAAAATTATTGCCCTTGCCAGAAACTAAAGCCACTTTACAACTCTTTTACAAAGACATTGAATCTGCAACTAGCGCAATCACAAAAGTAATGGCTCAGCCGGTTAGCCCTTGTGCACTGGAATTTATAGATTCAGCCTGTCTTGACATTATACGCCAGCATTCAGATGAACCCATACCCGAAGATTCAATGGCACTATTAATGATTGAAGTGGATGGTAGTAGTGAAATTATTAAATCCGCGATTAACAGTGTTTCTCGAAGTGCAAAAAACAACGGATTGCTTGAATGCAATATTGCCGAATCCAAAGCCGACATAGAAAAGATTTGGAAAACACGCAAAGTCCTTTCACCTGCATTACGCACTATTGCACCCAAGAAAATCAATGAGGATGTTGTTGTACCTGTTTCAGAAATTCCAGCGTTAATTGAGCAACTGCAAGTTATTTCTGACAAATATAGTATTCCCATTGTTAACTTCGGCCACGCCGGTAACGGTAATATTCACACAAATTTATTGCTAGATGAAACGAACCCCACCCAAGCTAATAACGCACAAGCCTGCTTAAATGATGTGTTTGAACTGGTCTTAAAATTAAATGGCACCCTGTCCGGCGAACACGGTGTAGGTATAGAAAAACGTGATTATGTGGGCCGAGAAATTGATAACAATACGCTAGAACTCATGCGGCAGATAAAAACACAGTTTGATCCGAATAATATTCTTAATCCAGACAAGATGTTTCCACTTGTTAAGTAACTCACTGTTATAAGATTGCCGCGCTGTCTCGCAATGACGTAAGTTAAAGTTATTATTTACACGGGAATTGAGGGATAACGAGAAGCTAAAGACCAAGGCAAAAGTTGACGAAAAAAGCGGAGGTTTGCACATGGATGTGCTTAGTTCGCAAAGCCCATGGACGGGCGAGAGCGACTAACAATAAAGTAAGTGAGCATTTTTGAGGAAGCTTTTAACGCCGGTATTTAGCTTCTCGTTATTCCTCAAGCGGAGGAACCGCTAAGGGCTAGCTCATTACCGTTGATAAAATCAACATCCAGCGTTTCAGTTTCAAAACCATGATTTTCAATAATGTCGATGACCAGCTGTAAATCAAACAACTGATACGATGTAATCATAACTAAATGACTATCTGATGATACCCGTACACTAATTCCGTTTATTTCATTTAACTCTGCTTCCAGCTGCTCGGCCTGATGGGGATAAATCATGCCGTATACTTCAAATGAAATAATTCTCATTGTCGTAGCCTGAATAACTGTGTTTATGATAAATAGTTTAGCAGATTATACATAACCTTGTTTCAAAAAAAGAGTGCTGAAGCTAAAAATATAAACCGATTTTACTTTACAATTTTTAAACTGGGTTTTTTAGCTGGAGCTGAGCCTAGAGCTGAAGAGCCCGACATGGATGGTTCAGTGGGACTCGGATCCGATGAAGGCGGTTCATCATCGGTGCCATCGGTATTAAACATCATGCCACGGCCATTTTCTTTTGCGTACACTGCTAGGGCCGCATCAACAGGAAAAGATACTTCCATCGACTTGCCACTAAAGCGCGCACTAAAAATAACAAACTCATTACCCAAATTAAGGTTTTGAGTTGCACCCGAGCTGATATTTAATAGAATTTTGCCATCTTCGACATATTCGAGTGGAATCACAACGTCTTTATAATTGGCATCCACTAGAACATAAGGCGTTAAGTCGCTATCAAGGATCCATTCATGCATGGCACGAATAAGGTAAGGTCGACTTGAAACCATCGTTAATAAACTTAAACGCGCAATTCTTTTTCGGTTTCAGTCAAACTTTCTTTAAAGGCTTCTCGTTCAAAAAGTGAATCTGCATAATTGATGAGTGCTTTTGCCTGTGCAGGCAAGGTAATACCATATGATGGCAATCGCCACAGCAATGCCGCCAAAGCACAATCAATCAATGTGTATTCGTCACTCATAAAAAAAGGTTTTTGTTCAAATATAGGCGACGCACCCACTAGGCTATCTTGTAATGCTTTACGTGCATTTTCAACATCTTCACCACTATTTATTTTATTTGAGAGGCTCATCCAGTCTCTTTCAATTCGTTGCAGTAACAAACGAATACGTGAGCGAGAGACAGGGTCAACCGGCATTAATGGTGGGTGAGGAAAACGCTCATCCAGATATTCAACAATAACTCGCTGGTCATATAAAGCAAGTTCACGATCAACTAAGGTCGGTACTTCATTGTAAGGATTTAGTTCCTGCAAATTTTCAGGCGTGTTATCTAAATCAACAAAAGTTGAGTCGTAACTGATTCCCTTTTCGGCAAGTACAATTCGAACCATATGACAATAAAGATTACTATCACTGCTAAAAAGCATCATTGCTAAACGTTTATTTGCTACTTGCGCCATTTTTAATACCTATAACTTATAAATAAAATAAAACTGAAAATACAAACAAGAAAAGAGGGTTGCCCCCCTTTTCCTGTTTTAATTGTTTAATGCTCCGTTTCTTGAAATTCAAGAAACGGGAATGCATTAAACATTGTGCTTAATGAACGTCCTTCCAGAATTCTTTCTTCATTGCATAAGAAACAATAAATAACAAGAATAAGAAACCGAGAACATAAACACCCATTGTGTAACGTACTAACTTGGCAGGTTCACCCATGTATTCAAGAAAGTTAACTAGGTCGGTCACTGCACTGTCATATTCAGCCGCACTCATTGAACCCGGAACAACCGTTTCAAAGTCAAGAGCAAGTTTTTCGTGCCCTTGTTTGTCTGCGCCTTTTCCATGAATAGGTTTTTTCAGACCTTCCAGTTCCCATAAAGCATGAGGCATACCTACGCTTGGGAAAACCGTATTGTTAACCCCAAATGGGCGCGACTCATCAATGTAGAAAGATTTTAAATAAGTATAAATCCAGTCTGCACCTCGAGCGCGGGCAATCACAGATAAATCAGGAACAGGCGTACCGAAGTAAGCCTTACCATCTTCAGCTGACATTGCAACAGTCATCAACTGACCTGCTTTTTTAGGTTTGCCGTTTTTCTCTTTTGAGAAATCCGCAGGGAAAATCATATTTTCCGTAACCTGTTCATCACTTAAGCCAATGTCTTTAGCCATTCGGCTATAGCGCATATAGCTGGCAGCATGACAGTTTAAGCAATAGTTAACGAATAACTTCGCACCACGTTGCAGCGATGCTTTGTTATCTAAATTAATTTCAACTTCTTCCAACTGAACTTTTCCTGCAGCAAAGGCAAAAGTCGGCATAAGAGAAATCAAGAGTGTTGCGATTAATTTTTTCATTATGATGTAACCCTCTCTGGAACTGGTTTAGCCTGTGCCCACGATTTAAACTTAGCAGGAACAACCAACAAAATTGAAAAGCAAATACCCGGAATAAGGAAAGTTTTCATCATCATTGCTACTTTATCTGCATCACCGCCACGCAACACATCAAGTAAAATCACGATACCAAGCATTACAACCAGACTAGTTATATAGTATTTAGCTGAACGCTCTGCGCTAAATATCCATAAGAAGATAAAGAATGCAAAGTAAAGTTCCGTAAAGCGATATGCAAGTTCAGACAATATACCAGTAGAAGGTTGTGTACCCAACCAACCTAATACGATAAAGCTAACGATAAAAATAAACATGTTAATTTTAAAGATAGGCTCACGGTAACGCATGGACTTGACTGGATGACGGTCTAACCACGGCAGGAAAAACAGGAATACAATCGCCATACCCATTGCAATAACACCCGGGAACTGTGATTCCCAAATAGGTGGTATCGCACGAAGAATCGCGTAGAACGGCGTGAAGTACCACAAAGGCACAATATGTTCTGGCGTTTTAAGCGGGTTAGCTGGAACAAAGTTATCTTTTTCTAAGAACCAGCCACCTAATTCAGGTGCAAAGAAAAGCACGGCTGAGAAGAACATTAAAAATACAACCACACCCACAATGTCTTTTACAGAGTAGTAAGGGTGGAAAGGAATGCCATCGAGTGGAATACCGTCTGCACCTTTGGTTTTCTTGATTTCAACACCGTCAGGGTTATTTGAACCCACTTCGTGCAACGCAATAATATGCGCCACAACAAGGCCTGCCAGTATGAATGGTACGGCAATAACATGGAAAGCAAAGAAACGGTTTAAGGTCGCATCCGATACAACATAGTCGCCACGTATCCAAACTGAAAGTTCTTCACCAACCCAAGGCACAGCGGCAAACAAATTAACAATAACCTGTGCACCCCAGTAAGACATTTGCCCCCAAGGTAATAAATACCCCATAAAAGCTTCGGCCATCAGTGCAAGGTAAATAAGCATACCAAACAACCAGATTAACTCACGTGGCTGTTTGAATGAGCCGTACATTAAGCCGCGATACATATGCAAATAAACAACAACGAAAAAGGCAGAAGCCCCTGTCGAATGCATATAACGGATCAGCCAACCGTAGTTAACATCACGCATAATGTATTCAACCGATGCAAAAGCAAGTGATGCATCAGGTTTGTAATTCATTGTTAAGAAAATACCCGTCACAATTTGAAGTACGAGTAAAAGTAAGGCTAATGAACCAAAGAAATACCAAAAATTGAAATTCTTTGGTGCATAGTATTTAGCCATGTGGTCATCCCACATTTTTGTCATTGGGAAACGCGCGTCTACCCAACCCATAAAGGCCTGTGCTTTCGTTGTCATTATGCGACTCCTTCGTCTTCACCAATGACGACAACTTTATCGTCATTGATGTACATATAAGGTGGAATAACCAGATTAGTTGGTGCAGGTACACCACTGTATACGCGACCAGCCAAATCAAACTTTGAACCATGACACGCACAGAAGAAGCCACCTAGCCAACCAGAGTCAAAACTAACGTTACCAACTTCTGGCCGATATTGCGGCGAACAGCCCAGATGCGTACAAATACCAATAACCACTAAATACTCAGGTTTAATCGCTCGATGTTTGTTTTTTGCATAAGGCGGCTGCTTCGACGAGTTGGACTCAATGTCTGCTAACTTGTCTTCTAACTTCGCTAAATCATCCAGATTTTGTTTGGTGCGGTGTAATACCCAAACAGGTTGTTTACGCCACTCAATGACCAGACGACGGCCTGGTTCAAGTTTTGAAATGTCCACTTCGACTGGCGCACCAGCAGATAAGGCTCGTGCACTTGGCATCATCGAACCTACGAAGGGAACAACTGCCGCACCCGCACCGATAGCTCCAACCACGGTCGTTGCCGCAGTTAAAAAGCGACGTCTGCTTTTATCAACGTCTTGTTCACTCATTAATAAAGTCTCCCAACTCAATTTGAATCACTGTATATCGGCACATTGCTGAAACAATTGACTCATTATTTGACGACTCACTTAAGTAATTCAATATTATAAGTTTGAAATATACTTAAATAGCTAAAATTTGCGGCGTAATTCTGACCTAAAGCCCCACAAACGTCAAGTAAAAGGTGAATTTTGTTTTACGAATCAAAAAGTTAGATAGGGTTATCAATGTCTATAAAACACTGATCTATATCAAGATGTTGGCTTAAATGTTCCCCTAAAGCCTTGACACCGTAGCGTTCTGTGGCGTGATGTCCAGCGGCAAAGAAGTGGATATTACTTTCTCGGGCAATATGAGCCGTTTGTTCCGACGCTTCACCTGTAATAAAGGCATCCACCCCTAATTCAACCGCTTTTTCAATATAGCCCTGTGCCGCACCGGTACACCAAGCCACCGTTTGAATACTTTGTTTTTTCTCTAAATCCGGCGCGATATGTAAAACCTGACGATTCAAGGCTTCACTGATGCTGGCGGCAAACTGCACTGCCGTTATTTTATCCACCACACGTCCATGCATGGCAATCGCCATGCTGTCACCCTCACTGCCACCAAAACGCCCTTCAACCTCTAAATTCAGCACATTCGCCAGTTGTGCGTTGTTGCCAAGCAGCGGATGCGCATCCAAAGGCAAGTGATAAGCCACCAGATTAATATTAGCCTGCAGCAAATGCTTAATCCGACGCTGCTTAATTCCAATAATATTAGGGTTCTCGCCTTGCCAGAAAAAACCATGATGAACCAGTAGCATATCGGCACTGGCCTCAATCGCGGCATCAATCAAAGCCTGACTGGCTGTCACGCCGGTCACAATTTTTGTTACATCCCCGCTCCCTTCAACCTGAAGACCATTTGGACAATAGTCTTTAAATTGTGAGGTTTCTAACAAATCATCGCAATAGTTGATAATATCGGCTCGTGCCACCATAGTAAATATCGTTCCTGTTTAAGATTTATTAAGGTAAGATTATTCTGGCATATTACAGCTGGGCATATAAAGCCGAGCTACCACCTGAATTATTACAGTCAAGCATAGCGAATCATTATGAAAATAACAAAGAACCTTATTTTTATCTTTCAATTTGCAACCGTGGGTTTAGCCGCTGCTTTTATACTTATATATATGTACCCCCATTTATTAAGCAGTAACCAAACGCCCACTACCGTTGAAATAAAAGAATCTCGGCATAAACACGATAAAAATAAATCACAGGCCGTTATATCCTATGCCGATGCTGTCGATACCGCAGCTCCGGCGGTAGTTAATATTCAAACCTCGAAAATTATCACTCGCCAAACCAGCCCGCTGTTGAATGACCCGTTTTTTCGTCGCTTCTTTTCAGACCGGAATCAATCTAAGAGCCGCCAGGAAATTGAATCGAGCTTAGGGTCAGGCGTTATCATTAATCAGCACGGTTATATATTAACGAATAATCACGTCATCGCCGGTGCAGATGAAATTTTAGTGGCGCTTAAATCCGGTGAAATAAAGAAAGCAAAAATAGTCGGTACCGATCCTGAAACCGATATTGCAGTACTTAAAATTCAAGGCGATAACTTACCCGCCATCACCTTAGGTAAAGACAAAGAATTACGGGTTGGCGATGTCGTGCTTGCAATTGGCAATCCTTTTGGCGTCGGGCAAACGGTTACATCAGGCATTGTCAGTGCCACTGGCCGCGATATGCTCGGTATTAATACCTTTGAAAATTTTATTCAAACCGATGCCGCCATTAACCCCGGCAACTCAGGTGGCGCGTTGATTAACCCGTACGGTGAACTAATCGGTATTAACACGGCTATCTTTTCGCGTAGCGGTGGTTCTCAAGGCATTGGTTTTGCCATTCCCGTCAGCCTTGCCAAAAATGTGATGCAACAAATTATTGAGCATGGTCTTGTTGTGCGCGGCTGGCTCGGCGTTGCGATTCAGAGTATTAGTCCTGACCTTGCTGAATCGTTAGGCTTAAAATCAACCAATGGTATTATTATTACGAACATCATTGTTAATGGCCCCGCTGATAAAGCAAAGCTCACCCGCGGTGACGTCATTACAAAAATAAATGGTATTGAACTTAAAAATGTTCGACATGCTTTAAATACCATTAGTTTATCTAAACCCGGCGATAAACTTAAAATAGAAGGTGTAAGACGCGGCAAAGTATTTGATGCAACAGCAATCGCTATTCAACGACCGCCACCCGTGCAATCTATTTCTAGGCGTTAAACACTAGCAGCGGGTAAGCGCCAATCAATCGGCTTAAGTCCACTCTGTTCTAGGTAGGCATTTGCCTTTGAAAAATGCTGGGTACCAAAAAAACCACGATGAGCTGACAACGGCGATGGGTGTGGCGCTTTCAATACCAAATGTTTTTGGCTGTCGATAAACTGGCCCTTCTTCTGCGCATAGCTGCCCCACAATAAAAAAACCAGCCCTTCACGTTGCTCATTGAGTAATTGAACAGCGCGATCAGTAAATTGTTCCCAGCCCCGCTTTTGGTGTGAGCCCGCCTGATTCTGCTCAACGGTCAGCGTTGCATTCAACAGCAACACACCCTGCTCTGCCCATGACTGAAGGTAGCCATGAGCAGGCATCGTAATGCCTAAATCCTGATGGATCTCTTTGAAAATATTTAGTAATGATGGCGGTAAACGCACATCGGGTAAAACTGAAAAACAGAGCCCATGCGCCTGATTGGGGCCGTGATAAGGATCCTGCCCCAGAATAACCACCTTTACCGAATCAAAAGGTGTTGTATTAAGGGCATTAAAAATTAAATCGCTTGCCGGGTAAATAGCTTTACCCTGTTGTTTTTGTGTTAACAGAAATTGCTTTAGCGCCTGCATATAGGGCTGCTCAAATTCATCTTTTAACAAAGCAAACCACGAAGGTTCTAATTTAATTTCAGTTTTCAAGTCCATCATGTTGAGTCCATTTTGGTCTCGGCCAAAAAAGATCCATCATACCCGTCTTCATCTTGGTATACAAAAATGCTCTCGATAAATAGCGAAATTGAAACCCTCAATTTTAACATCTCTATTTTTTCTCGTTGCTCGTTCATTCCAGTTTGTCACAAATGAACTGGCCTTAATTGATCTATATCAAAGCGGTTTTGTTCTATTTATTGAATACTATGTCTCATAAATTTAACTGACAGGGATTTATGCAGGTCACCCAAATAATGAATGGATCACAACTATCCGCAACTGCCGCTAACACTCAGAATATTGCTTATGCATTGCATGGCAACTGTTACATAAATATGACAAACCGTTGCACCTTACGTTGCTCATTTTGCCCCAAATTTAACAAGCAATGGGCTGTGAAAGGCTACTTATTACGCTTAAAGTCAGAACCCGAAACACAAGAAATACTCACTGCTATTGGCGACCCCACTCGCTATAAAGAAATTGTATTTTGCGGTTTAGGTGAACCCACCTTACGCCTAAAAGAGTTATTAAGTATTGCGACTCAACTTAAACTTCAGGGGACAAAAATCCGCCTTAATACCGACGGACTCGCCAATGCCATTTATAAAAAAGACATTACCCCGTTACTAAAAAATTGTATTGACGCCATCTCGGTTTCACTCAATTCACACGACGAAAAACTTTATGAAGAACATTGCCGACCACTTATTGATAATGCCTTTAATGCGGTACAGGAATTTGTACGCGCAGCGCGTGAACACGTAGACGATATTACTGTTACCGCAATAGATGGCCTACAGGGAAATGATATTTTAGCCTGCAAAAAAATAGCTTCCAATCTAGGAGTGAAATTCAGATACCGAATTTTAGATGAGGTTGGTTAATGCCTTTATCTAATTATGTGCATACCTTTGGCCAAGCAATGAAGTCACGCTATAAGCAGCGTGTACATAAAGTTGCGATTGATGCGAATTTTACCTGCCCTAATCGGGATGGGAGTATCGGTCGTGGTGGTTGTACGTTTTGTAATAATGTTTCATTTAGCCCGAATGGCCGACAACCTGAAAGTATCGCACAACAAATTAACAACGGCCGTTGTGTTATTCAGAAACGTACTGGCGCAAAAAAATATATCGCCTATTTCCAAGCCTATACCAATACCTATGATGATATCAGTGTGCTGAAAAAACGTTACGATAAAGCACTGGCTGAATCTGATGTTATTGGCCTTGCGATAGGAACAAGACCCGACTGCGTTCCGGATAAAGTATTGGATTTGCTTGCCAGCTATCATGATGCAGGGTATGAAATTTGGCTGGAGTTAGGCTTGCAAAGTAGTTTCGACAAAACGTTAAAACGCGTTAACCGTGGTCATGGTTATGGCGAATACAAACTTGCCGTCAAAGCTGCCCGTCGCCGAGGGCTGCAGGTTTGCACACATTTAATTATTGGTTTACCTGGTGAAACAAATTCACATGCACGCATTAGTTTGTTACGCACAATGGAGCTTGGCGTTGACGGCATAAAATTACACCCCTTACACGTTGTAAAAGGAACACAGTTAGCCAACCAATGGCGTAAAAAAGAATACCAGCCTTTAGAAATGGATGACTATATCAACACCGTTGCTGATTTAGTCGAACTCACTCCGGCCAATGTTATCTACCATCGACTAACCGGAACAGCATCAAAAAATATTTTACTGGCACCAGCATGGTGCTCACAAAAATGGAATGTTTTAAATGCGATTGAAAGTGAATTTAAACAACGCAAAAGTTATCAAGGAACAAGTTATGGAGCACAGGTATCATGGTTATTGTAGATCAAATACCTGATCTAGTTTGTCCGGCTGGTAGCCTTCCGGCATTAAAAGCAGCAGTCGACAATGGTGCCGACGCGGTTTATATCGGGTTCAGTAATACAACCAATGCGCGTAATTTTCCCGGTTTAAATTTTGATATGGACGAAGCGCAACAAGGCGTTGATTATGCGCACCAGAAAAATTGTAAAGTAATGCTGGCATTAAACACCTACCCACAGTCAGAAAACTGGCCGTTATGGACGCAAGCCTTGCAAAGCGCAGCCGATTTAAAACTGGATGCAGTTATTATTGCCGACCTCGGTTTATTACAATACGCCACGCAACACCACCCAGATTTAAGCCGCCATCTTTCTGTGCAGGGCTCGGCAACCAACCAGTATGCCATTGCCTTTTACTATGAACAATTTAAAGTGAAACGGGTGATACTGCCACGGGTGCTTTCTATGACACAAGTAAGCAACGTCGTAGAGGCCACACCGATAGAAGTTGAAGTATTTGGTTTTGGTAGCCTCTGTGTGATGGTTGAAGGACGTTGCATTATGTCCTCATATGTTACCGGCGAATCGCCCAACACCTCCGGCGTCTGTTCACCAGCACATGCCGTCAGCTGGGAAGAAACCCCTAACGGCCGACAATCAAGGCTCAATAATGTACTTATTGATCGTTACCAACCCGGCGAAGCAGCCGGTTATCCAACGCTGTGTAAAGGCCGCTTCCAAACTGGCGATGATATATTTTATGCCATAGAGGAACCCACTAGTCTGAATGTATTAGAAATTTTACCGGAGTTAGTGAGTATCGGCGTAGCCGCAATAAAAATTGAAGGGCGACAGCGCAGCCCAGCCTATATCGCAAAAGTAACTCGGATTTTCCGCACCGCATTGGATGCTTACAAAGCATCACCCGACAGTTACCAACCTGAACCTGACTGGTTGCAACAATTAAAACGTGTTTCCGAAGGCTGTAGCAGTACGCTCGGCGCCTTACATCGGCCTTGGCAATAATGATGAGAGGAAACAACAAATGAGAATATCACTCGGACCTATTCAATATTTCTGGCCAGCTGAAAAAGTATATGACTTTTATCAACAGGCAAAAACATGGCCGGTCGATATTGTCTATTTAGGTGAAAATGTTTGTGCCAAACGGCGAGAAATAAAACTGGAAGACTGGTTGCGAATTGCGAATGAGTTAACCGCAGCGGGTAAACACGTCGTTCTCTCTACAATGGTTTTACTTGAGGCTGACTCTGAACTGTCACGCTTAAAACGAATATGCAATAACCCAAGCTATCCTGTAGAAGCAAATGACTTATCTGCCGTCTACCTGCTAAAAGAAGTACGAGAGTTTGTTGCTGGCCCGCATATTAATATGTACAACAACGAAACAATAAAATTATTATCCCATTTAGGCGCCTATCGCTGGGTTATGCCAATGGAATTATCTGCACAAACCCTTCAGGGTTTACTGGAAAATAAACCCGAAAACATTGAGACCGAAGTTTTTGCTTACGGGCATATTCCGTTATCATTCTCTGCGCGTTGTTTTACAGCACGTAACCATAATTTACCCAAAGATCAGTGTAACTTCTTATGTAAACAGGACGATCAAGGTGTTGCTTTATACACGCAGGAAAACCACAAGTTATTTAATATCAATGGTATTCAGTTACAATCCGGCATCCCCTGTAACTTGATTAATGCCATTGAAAAAATGCATTCACTTAAGGTTGATGTGGTGCGACTGTCTCCGCAAATAAATAATATGGAAAACGTAGTCAATATGTTTCGCAAAGCGATTGATAAAACAATCACTCAAAATGAAATAGATTTATGGTTAACCGAAGACTCTAACAATAGTGAATGGTGCAATGGTTACTGGTATGGGAAACCCGGTATGAACTGGCAAAAAGAAGCCTGAAAGAAGCACCAAAACTTTCTAGATTAAAGACTTGCCCATTGCCTGTAGTCGTGAACCCAACTGAAAGCGTGCTATTAGTGGGGACACAGCATTAGCCACTGAATTGCCAAACACTTTTTGCAAATGTGCTACTGTATTAAATTCCATTGCATCCAGAATATTTCGCAAATACAAACCGTCTTCGGTATTGCCTTCGAGGCAAAGCTCCTGATTAAAAAATAAGGTATCGGGATCTTCATTGTGCGTCACTAACAGTAAAAAGCTTCTTAGGCTGCCTTTAATATGCACATCAACATTTACATAATTATTTGCAACAGATTTTAATCCCTGCGCTGTAAATTGAAAGCACCAACTGTTTTTAGTGTCAGTAATTGTCAGGCGAACAACTTTACTATCTAGCTTTTGCAGTTTTTTCACTATCGACTGGCCACGCATTAATTGCGTACACAAACGGCAAAACAACTGACTGTGCACACTGTCCGGCACACTGCGTAAAAATAATTTCAAAGGTTTCAGGTTTTTCATAAGAAAATTATCTTACTACACAAATAGAGTCATTAACTTTGCTGTTCTATTTTTTTCTGTCTTATTGTTGATCTATATCAACTGTCTCATAAAACATTCCGCATAAAAAAAAGCACCGAAGTGCCTTTTTTATACATGCCAACATTATAAATTAGACACCCACAATCGACTTAGCTCGACTAAAATCACCTAAATTATAAATTTCATCAATGCCAAACTCTTTCAGTTTCTCGGCCGCAATATGGCTACGTGTACCACTGTTGCAAAATAACAGGCATTTATCTTTTTTAAAGGTCTCAATGTGTTGTTCAAGATCTTCCAGCGGCAGATTAAGGGCACCGTCAATCGAATCTTTTGCAAATTCATTTTGGCTGCGAACATCCACTAAGGTCACCCCATCTTTTAGCATCAGCTTAGCTTCAAAAATATCCACCGGCTTGTGCCATTTACCCAATGCACGCATAGCACCTTCATACATCCAAGACAAAGTGCAAAAATGCGTAAATATAACAATAGCCTGTAAGAACAATAAGCTTAGCCCAACAATCAGTGCTGCCATCGGCATGTCAAAGATAAACAATGCACCGGCAATAATATTCATTAAGCCAGCTGAAAAGCAGGCAAGCCGGCGCTGAAATGGGTTTTTTGGTAATTTAACTGCGTTAAACATCGGTGCAATCATGCGGTTATAAATCAAATCCATTGGGTGGCCAGCGGGGAAAATAAATGCCCAGATACCCAACAAAGCTACAAAAAATAAAATAAGCGGTTGTTGAGTAAACAAACCGTACGCCGCAATGAATGAACAAGCCGCTGGCGTAAAACGCAAGCCCCATTCAAGCTGTTTTAGCTCTGCGGGGGTATAACGCTGAAACCCCTGTTGGAACAAGCTACGTTGCTGGAAAGATAAATTGCATTCCTTAGCCATGGAGACCACCTTAAATAATACCAATTAAAAGAACGGTATATTATAGTTCTCTAATATAGGTTTCGCAAGCAAGAAGATGCTTAATCGGAAAAAGTTACAGGTTCTGGTTATTCTTGGGGCGATTAGGTGAATATTCACTAACCACTGCATCCAGCTGCTGTGTACTGGCAGCAATGTCCGTTACATCATTGATAGTAATAGCAAAATTGTCAACTTCGCCACTTGCTGACGTCAGAGGAATAAAGGTGATATTTTGGTACATAAAGGCAGCCGATTTGGCTTTGCTGCGGCTGTTTTCAAATTTAAATAAATAGGGCTGCTCTTTCCATGTGCATAACAGTTTTTGTTTTTGCGCTATGCACTGCTGTGCTTTGCCTACAAACCATTGCTTTAATATATCTGGAAATGGGTCGAACAGAATTTTCCCCATCAAAGCTTCGGCCTTAAACCCGCTGTGATTCACCATAAACAGATTCCAGACCCGAATATGGTAGTTTTTATCAAAAATAACCAGACCAATATCGGCAGAATTAACCACCGCCATTAAATCCTTAAGGCTATCGGTTTTAGCAGCCGTCATTCAAGAGTCTCATTAAATAGCAGCCTTTAAGGCTTTTATAAAGGCCGTGTTTTCTTCCGGCATACCCACGGTAACACGCAAACAATCACCTAATGCGCCACCAGTCGGGCTTAAATTTTTAATTAACACCCCCGCCTCTTTTAATTTATTGAAAATAGCCGAAGCCTCCCCTTTGCGGGTACGAAATAAAATAAAATTAGCTTGTGAAGGATAAACCTGCAAGCCTTCTATTTCTGACAATGCATTAAAAAGCAATTCACGGTTTTTACAAATAGTCTCAGTTTGCGCATCTAATACAGACTGATGCTGTAAAGCAAACTGTGCGGTTGCCTGTGTCAGTACATTTAAATTATATGGCAAACGTACTTTATCAAATTCGTTTAACCATTCCGCTTTACCCGCAAGCAGCCCCAAACGTAACCCAGCAAGTCCCATTTTTGAAACCGTGCGCATCACCAGCAAGTTATTCACTTGCCCTGCTTCATCCATAAAACTGTCGTCGGCAAAGGCATGATAGGCCTCATCAATAACTATCACCCCTGGGGCTGCATCAATAATCTTTTGCAAATCGGTACGTTTAAATAAATTACCGGTTGGATTATTTGGGTAGGCAATAAAAATAATGGCGGGGGTATGTTGCTCTATTGCAGCAAGAAAAGCAGCTGCGTCTAAACTAAAATCATCATTCAATGGCACACTGATATAATTCATACCAGTATACGTTGCGACCATGTCGTACATTACAAAACTGGGGGCAACGGATAACACTGTTTTATTCTTACCGGTAAGCGCCATTAACAGCATTTGAATAAGTTCATCTGAACCATTGCCCAATAATATATCAGCACCTTCTGGTACCGACATACTGTTACGCAAACGGTCTTTTAATAATGATGCAGAAGGATCTGGATACCGATTGAGTTCAACGTCTTTAACTAAACCTACCCATTCATCCACCATTGCTTCTGGCCACTGATAGGGGTTTTCCATTGCATCGAGTTTAATGCAGTCTGTTGCCGGAGGAACATGGTAAGCCTGTAACGCACGTATTTCAGGGCGTACCCATTGATTGATGGAATCAGCAATACTTTTGTATGTTTTTTTAGTCACAGTTATTCCATTAATGTTGCTACGGGTATAACGCTAACTTAATACCATCATTCCCGCGAAGGCAGGAATCCAGACAGAATTAAAATTAAGTTATAATTAATATTATAAAGACTGATTGTATAGTACTGGATTCCCGCCTTCGCGGGAATGACTGATAAAAAAATACTAGTCTTTTTTTATACGATACTCAGCAGACCTTGCATGCGCCGTCAAACTTTCTCCACGCGCCAGTACCGATGCAACTTTGCCTAACTCGGATGCACCCTCTTCGGAACACATAATTAAACTACTGCGTTTCTGGAAATCATACACACCTAAGGGTGAGCTAAACCTTGCAGTACGTGAGGTAGGTAATACATGGTTGGGGCCAGCACAGTAATCGCCTAATGCTTCCGCTGTGTAACGCCCCATGAAGATGGCACCAGCATGCCGTATGTCAGCCACAATCGCTTGCGGATCATCGACCGCCAGCTCCAGATGTTCCGGTGCAATATAATTTGCAACTTGTATAGCTTCATCCATGTCTTTGACATGAACCATTGCACCGCGATCATTTAACGAAGTAGTTATAATTTCTTTACGTTCCATTTCCACAACCAGCTTGTTAATACTGGCTTGTACCGTGTCTAAAAATGCTTTATCCGGTGAAACTAAAATAGATTGCGCGTCTTCATCATGTTCGGCTTGCGAGAACAAGTCCATTGCAATCCAGTCGGGATCACTTTTGCCGTCACACACTACCAGAATTTCAGAGGGGCCGGCAATCATGTCAATACCCACTTTACCAAATACCATCGACTTTGCTGTCGCTACGTAAATATTTCCGGGGCCGACAATTTTATCAACACCTGGGATCGTTTCTGTTCCATATGCGAGAGCTGCAACGGCTTGCGCACCACCAATGGTAAACACTTTTGTGACGCCTGCAATTTGCGCGGCAGCCAGTACCATTTCATTCACGTCGCCATCTGGTGTTGGTACCACCATTATAATTTCTTCAACCCCTGCAACTTTTGCAGGAATGGCATTCATTAAAACCGAAGATGGGTAAGTGGCTTTACCACCGGGGACATACAAACCCACGCTTTCCAGAGCCGTAATTTGCTGGCCAAGCATGGTGCCATCATCTTCTGTATATTGCCAAGAGGGCATAAGTTGTTTTTCGTGATACAGGCGTACACGACTAGCAGCCGTTTCCAATGCTTTACGTTGAATCGGATCAAGTTGTTCAAGTGCCTGTTCTAAACGCACAGGGGAAATAGTTAATTCATCCATTGAGTTAACCGATAAACGATCCAGTTTATTGCTTAACTCAATAAGGGCTTTATCGCCTTTATTACGCACATCCGCGATGATATTTTTAACTGTTAAAAATACCTGATCATTAGACACGCTTTCCCAAGCCAGCAAGCCGTCTAACGCTGCCCAAAAATCAGAGTCCGTTGTCTTTAGTTGTTTAATTAAAATAGTCATAGATATTGAAACGAGTTATTTTTTATTTAGAAACAGCTTCTGCAATTTTATCAATAAATTTTTGCATCACATCATGGTTCATTTTCATCGATGCTTTATTAATAACCAGCCGCGAACTGATGTCCGCAATATGCTCCATCGGCTCCAGGCCATTGGCTTTAAGTGTATTGCCGGTATCCACCAAATCAACAATGCGATCGGCTAAACCCACTATCGGTGCTAATTCCATTGAGCCATAAAGTTTGATTATTTCAACCTGCTGACCTTGTTCGGCATAATAACGGCGCGCGCAATTAACAAACTTGGTTGCAATACGTAACCGGCCTTGTGGTTCAGGTGCATTAACCGGTCCGGCGGTCATTAAACGGCACTGGGCAATTTTTAAGTCTAACGGTTCATATAAACCTTCACCACCGTGTTCCATTAAAACGTCTTTACCGGCAACACCAATATCAGCCGCACCGTACTGCACATAAGTTGGCACATCGGAAGCACGAATGATAACCAGTTTTACATTGTCGTCATTGGTATCCAAAATAAGCTTACGGCTTGTTTCCGGATCATCCACGGGGACTATTCCGGCATGCGCCAGTAACGGTAAGGTTTCTTTAAAAATACGCCCTTTCGATAAGGCGATGGTTATACGTGTTGTCATCATTCTTGCACTTATATTTTTAGTTTAAGCTTTAATTTAATCAGGTACGCGCCGGATCTTAGCACCCAATTGTTGCAGTTTTTCTTCAATACGCTCATAACCACGATCAATATGATAGATCCGTTCAACAACGGTTTCACCTTCAGCAACCAAACCGGCAATAACCAATGAGGCCGATGCACGTAAGTCAGTTGCCATTACTGGCGCACCGGTTAATTTTTCAACCCCAGTACAAACCGCGGTATTTCCATTTAAGTCAATATTTGCACCCATACGTTGTAATTCCTGTATGTGCATAAAGCGGTTTTCAAAAATAGTTTCTGTAATCGTTGCGGTGCCTTCGGCCAATGTATTTAAAACAGAAAACTGTGCCTGCATATCCGTTGGGAAAGCAGGATAAGGTGCGGTACGAATATCAATTGCTTTAGCACGTTTGCCTTTCATATCTACTTCTATCCAGTCTTCACCCGCAGTGATGCAGGCACCGGCTTCTTCCAGTTTTACCGTAACCGCATCGAGATATTTCGGATTAGTGTCTTTCAATTTAACACGGCCACCGGTAACCGCCGCTGCAACCATAAAAGTACCGGTTTCAATCCGGTCAGGCAGTACCCTATAAGTCGTGCCATGTAAGTTATCAACGCCTTCGATGGTTATTACGTCCGTGCCAATGCCTGAAATTTTCGCGCCCATTTCATTTAAGAAATTCGCAAGGTCAACCACTTCAGGTTCTTTAGCTGCATTTTCTAAAATCGTTGTACCTTCCGCCAAGGTCGCTGCCATCATTAAATTTTCAGTACCCGTCACCGTGATAATATCAAAAACAATTTTGGCACCTTTTAAACGTTTTGCTTTTGCCTTGATATAACCATTTTCAACGACAATATCGGCGCCCATTAATTCCAGACCATGAATGTGCAAATTCACTGGGCGTGAACCAATGGCACAACCACCCGGTAGTGACACTTCAGCATAACCATGGCGCGCGAGTAAAGGCCCTAATACTAAAATGGAGGCACGCATGGTTTTAACGAGTTCATAGGGCGCAACATATTCTGAAATAGTTGAAGCATCGACTTCAACGCTCATATGCTCATCCATCGTAATGGATACCCCCATCCGGCCTAATAATTCCATTGTAGTGGTAATATCATTTAAATGCGGAATATTGCAAATTTTAACCGGTTCATTAACCAGCAAGGTTCCCATAATAATCGGCAACGCAGCATTTTTTGCCCCCGAAATTCGAATTTCACCTTCTAAGCGCGTACCGCCAGAGATAATTAATTTATCCATGGTTATAACGACCCACCCTGTAGCATTTTCGCTTTTTCCCATTCAGCCGGGGTATAGGTTTTCATCGTAAAGGCATGCAATTCACCACTGGTGATATATTCGTTGACCGTTTTATAAACCAGTTGCTGCTTTTTAACAGGCATCATCCCCTCAAACACATCCCCGATAATAGTGGCATTAAAATGACTGCCATCGCCGGTTACTGTCACTTCACAATCGGGTAAGCCTGCTTTTATTAACTCTTCAACTTGGTTCGGTTCCATTGGTACACCTTACATAATATATGGGGAAACTAAGGGCGCTATTTTAGCCTGTGATTGACATCAAGGCACAGGAATTTATGCGTTATTTGGTGCTAAATACAATAATTTGCTGAAAAATTGAAAAATATGCCTAGAAATAGCCCGGCAGTGCTTTTATTGGGAAGAAATATCAGTGGCTGTCGATTGGCAATATTTCCAGCAAGTCACTCGCTGTCGCAATATCCAATATTTGCTGGGGCAGGTTTAATAAATGCAGTTTAATATTTCTTGCTTTGGCCTTAGCCAGCCAAGAAACGATTAACGCAACAGCGGCACTGTCACTATTTTTCACTGCGGCGAAATCAATAGTGATTTCTTTTTGCGAATTAAAGTTGCTAGCCACTTCATTTAAAATGGACATCACAGTATGCATCATTAATACACCTTCCACCGAAAAGTGTGTATCCGATACTTTTTTAATACTGACACCTTTAATGCTAGCGGAGGCCATTATGTTTAAGCCTCTTTTTTCTTATTGTGTTTTTGCAACCGTGCAATAAGTGCATCGAGCCCTTTCTGTTTCACCTCGGATGCAAACGTAGTTCTATAGTTGGCTATCAGGCTAACCCCTTCAACCGATATATCATACACTTTCCAGCCCTTTTTCTTTTTATGCAGGCTATAATTAATCGCAACTGGGCTACCACTTTCCATTTCAACCTGAGTTTTAACTGTCACATCACCTTTAGACACATCATCACGTAGTGGTTTGTATTTAATTTTACTATCAGTATATTCAAGTAAGGCAACAGAGTAAGTACGCACCATTAATTCTCTAAAGGCTTTAATGAAGCCTATTTTTTGTGCTCGTGAAGCACTTCGCCAGTTTTTACCCAACACCCATTTAGACATGGTAATAAAATCAAAATGCGGTAAAACAATATCGCTCACCAAGCCATAAACTAATTGTGGATTCTTATCCAGATTTTGTTTTTCTGCTTTTAATTTAGCAAACATCTTTTCTGTTGTGCTTTTTACCAGTGCTTGAGGTTCATCGGCTGAACCGACAGCATAAACAGGTGCTGCACTAACAATAATAAAGGCAACGAGCCCCATAAAGGCAACAGAATATTTTGATACACTATTTAAAATCATTTTGCAGTATCCTTTTTATCGTCATCTAAAAACTTAGAAATGAACTGACCAATTAATTTTTCAAGCACCAATGAATCCTGAGTGAGTTTAATTTCCGAACCTTGTTGCAATGTGCTCGGCTTGCAATCACTATCGGTTGATTCTTCGATTTTAATTTCGCCGCTGTCATCTAAAGAAAGTTCTTCACAATCATTCGTACCTGCACCGGGTTCTAGACCAATGTATTTTTCACCCAGTAAACCGGCAGTGTAAATACTGGCTGACGAATCATCCGGCAAGGTATCGTACTCACCTTCTATTTCCATGGTCACTAATGCGCTTAAACGCTCTTTATCAAAGCTTATCGCTTTAACCCGGCCAATACGCACACCCGACATGGTGACTGGTGAACGCACTTTTAAACCACTAATGTCTTCAAAATAGGCGGTAACATCATAGCCACTATCTGAATTATAGGTACTTAAATTACTCACTTGCATTGCTAGCATAAACAATGCGGCAATACCCGCAGCAACAAACAGCCCCACCCAAATTTCTGCAATACGTGTTGTCATTTGTTTTTCTCCTGAAACGAACCTTAATTAATTAAACATGAGTGCGGTTAAGATAAAGTCTAAACCTAAAATCGCCAGTGATGAATGTACCACCGTACGTGTTGTAGCTCGACTAACACCTTCGGAAGTAGGTATCGCATCATAGCCTTCGAAAACTGCAATCCAGGTCACCACAAAACCAAATACAATACTTTTTATAACACCGTTATAAATATCTTCATGGAGGTCAACACTGGCCTGCATTTGTGACCAATAAGCTCCCTCGTCCACACCGAGCAAGCCGACCCCTACAAAATAACCACCGAGCACACCCACTGCGCTAAACATAGCGGCTAGTAATGGCATCGAAATAAAACCGGCTAAAAAACGGGGAGAGAGTACTCGCCGAATGGGGTCGACTGCCATCATTTCCATTGCCGATAATTGTTCGGTTGCTTTCATTAAACCAATTTCAGCGGTGAGTGCCGAGCCAGCCCGTCCTGCAAATAACAATGCCGTTACAACAGGCCCTAACTCCCGCACTAAAGTCAAAGCCACCATCACGCCTAATGATTCTTCTGCACCAAAATCAACCAGCGTGTTATAGCCTTGCAAACCCATGACCATACCAACAAAAAAACCGGAGACCACAACAATAAGGATTGACAACACGCCCACAGAATAAAGTTGTTGGATGATTAAACTCGGACGTAAAAAAAGTGCCGGCTGACCTTTTAATACATCAACAATAAGAATATGCCCACGACCTAAGCGCTGAAAAAAACCTAAAGCTTTATGTCCGAGTGACTGAATCTGATTTATCATATATTAAGATCATCTGCATAAGGTTGAGATTGAAAATGAAAAGGCACTGGGCCATCAGGCTTGCCGTTCATAAACTGTTGCGCCCACTCAGAATCAGAGTTCGCCAAATCTTCTGTTGTCCCATGCGCCACCACTTTGCCACCAGATAACAGGTATATATAGTCGGCAATGGATGAGGCTTCTTCAATATCATGCGACACGACCACACTGGTTAAGCCCAACGCATTGTTCAAATTACGAATTAAACGTACCAGCACACCCATTGAAATCGGGTCTTGCCCAGTAAAGGGTTCGTCGTACATGATCATCATCGGATCAAGCGCAATCGCCCGCGCTAGAGCAACCCGCCGCGCCATCCCGCCCGACAATTCAGCCGGCATTAAATCACGTGCGCCCCGTAAGCCCACGGCCTGTAACTTCATTAAAACAAGGGTACGGATTAATTCTTCAGACAAGTTAGTGTGTTCACGAATGGGATAGGCCACATTTTCCAACACGTTTAAGTCGGTGAGTAATGCGCCGTTCTGGAATAGCATTCCCATGCGTTTGCGTAATTCGTATAAGCGACGATGCCCCAGTGTTGTCACTTCCTCGCCATCGACAATAATCGAACCTTCAAGTGGTTTTAGCTGCCGACCAATAAGCCGTAACAAGGTGGTTTTACCGGTTCCACTCGGGCCCATTATCACAGTGATTTTACCGCGCTGGATATCCAAATTCACGCCATCAAAAATCATCCGGCCACCACGGGAAAATTTTAAGTCGCGAACTTTAACTAGGGTTTTATTTTCGTCCATACAAACACTTATCGGTGATTTTTAATATCATTGCATTGTGCCTTGCATTGAGTTGCCTTGCAACGTCTTAAAAAGCATAAAAAGTTATTTATGTGAGTCACATAATATCCATCATAATACTGGCATTCCGTGTCACTTCGACACTCGGCGGCGCGCCATCAATAATTAATACATGCTCGCGTGACTGGATTTCTAACTTTAATTGTTTTGCAATGATTGTTTTTAACTGCTGCACAACCGCTTTTTTATCCTGCCCACTATCACAACGCGTTAGCCATAAAGGTGACGCATCTGGCACAATCACTTCACCCTCACCTCGCCAACACACACTGATGGCATGTTGTTCACAAAAAACCACTATCTTGGATAAATCGGCCACCGCATCAACATCTAAACAGACATTAAAATCAGCATGCAAAGAGACCAGTTGCTCAGACAATTTTTTATCTTCAATAAAGTTGCCATTTACGCGCAGCAGTAAACCACCCAGAAAATCTTCAATCCTAGATAACGATTGTAAACGCGCCTGAATATTATTTTGTGCTATTAAATCCAGTTCAAAAATACATTTAAAGCCTTCGGTCGCTTGCTCAATAATTTCAGCCGTGATTTGTTTCACTTCAGAAACACCAGCCCATCGAGATTCAGGTATCAACACCACCGGAAATTCATTGGCGTAAAAAGACAAATACCAGTCTTTCGGCAAATCTTCAGGGTAAAAAGCCTCGTTACCCCATTCGGGGTGTTGCCAACCGGCCGTTCCAATTAGAATTCTATAATCGCGTTGTGACACATTCGCTCCATAACTAACAGTGAGACCTTAACCAATACCAACTATACTTTGTCTAAATTAACAACAGCAAGTAAAATCCAGACTCATGGCCGATATTCTTCCCTTCAAAAAACCCAAGCTAAAAGATAAACATAAAGGAAAAACACTGTGTAAAAGCGGCTTTCATAAATGGGAAGTTGTGAATAATCCGTTTGATGTTAAACAAGGCAAACTGATAACGCTTTATCGCTGTTCACGTTGCGGAGCCACAAAAAACAATACCCAGTAATTTTCTAAAGCTTTACTCTAAGCAGCCGTTAAATACAGATACAGCTATTTGAGCAGAGGGATCTGATGTTATATCCGGTAAAATGCCATTTAAAACAACTGTGCTTTATTCTTTTTCTTGGCGCCCTAACAAATTATTGCTATGCCGATATTCAGCTTCGCTTTGGCCTTTATACATCGGACAAACCTTCTGATTTAATTAAGAAATTTCAACCGCTAATAGATTTAATCGAACAACGGTTAACTCAACAACTTAAGCAAACGGTTGCCATTAAAATTTTTATTTCACCTAGCTATTTAAAAGGCATTCATCAACTAACTGAATCGAACGTTGATTTTATGCGAATGGGGCCAGCGTCTTATATCATCGCTCATAATGCGAACCCAGAAATTGAGATACTTGCTGCAGAAAGTAAAAACGGGGAAAAGACGTTTAAAGGCGTGATTAGCGTAAAACAAAACAGCACTATTTACTCGATCGCTGCCCTAAAAGGCAAAAGCTTTGCCTTTGGCAATAAAAATTCTACTATTGGCCGGTACTTATCACAGCGCTATTTAGTAAAACACGGTATTTATGCCAAAGATCTGGCAACATACAAATACTGGGGAAGACACGATAGAGTTGGCTCTGCCGTTGCCTTGGGACTTGCAGATGCAGGCGCACTTAAATTCAGCACCTATAAAGAATTACTCAAAAAAGGTGCACCACTTCGCAAGCTAGCCGAATTTAATAATATTACCAAACCGTGGGTTGCCAGTGCGACACTCAATACCTCTATAAAAGCAGCCCTGAAAAAAATATTACTCAATATAAAAGATCGACAAGTCTTAAAACGACTCAAAAAAGACGGTTTTCTTCCCGCGACCGACAGTGACTATGACCCCATTCGCATCGCCATTGAACAAAATTCAGAATTTTTTAATTAATTTTTTGTGAACAAACAGCCAAAGATTGCCAACACAGACAAAATCACATAACATCCCGATATAATGTGAAGTACCGCAATAAAATCAAAACCTTAGCTAATAGCCAAGCAGTGAGAATAACCATGCAGACGTTAAAAACAATAAAATCATTGTTGCTAACCATTACCATTGCCATCACAACAGCAAGTTGCGCATCGGTTAACGGCCCATCGCCTGAGCACGACCCGTTTGAGTCCTATAACCGTGCGATGTTTTCTTTTAACGATGCCGTTGATCGTGCGGTGCTTAAGCCAGTCGCAGCGGCTTACAAAGGTTATGTTCCCAGCCCCATCCGCACCGGTGTCTCTAATTTTTTCAGTAACTTGGGTGACATTCTGGTTGTTATAAATGATTTACTTCAGGGCAAGTTTAGCCAAGCACGTGATGACACAATACGCGTTATCTACAACACTTTCTTTGGTCTTTTCGGGCTGATTGATGTAGCAACTTATATGGGGCTGCCAAAGCACCACGAAGATTTCGGTCAAACACTGGCCGTTTGGGGAGTGAGTGATGGCCCTTATCTGGTTTTGCCCTTGCTCGGTCCAAGCACCATCCGCGATACCGCCGGCTTGTTGGTGGATGCACAGGCTGACCCTGTTTATAGTATTAGCGACACTGAAGCCCGCTATGCAACCGTGGGGTTAAAAGCCGTCGATACCCGAGCAGATTTACTTGGTGCATCTAAAGTATTAGATCAGGCCGCATTTGACCGTTATGCCTTCTTGCGAGATGCTTATTTGCAGCGCCGTAAACACCTTGTCTATGATGGCAACCCACCACGGGATGAAAACAGCCAACCAACGCCATCAAAGGATTCAGCTGAAGATCTTTTACTGGAAGAAGATCTGGAAAAAGCATTACAATAAAGCGCTAAAATTTAGAGTAAGGTTTTTCCCAAGAAACACTGCCTTTCAGCTCCCCCATTAAATTCGAACACAGGAATTCCAGTCTTTATGCTTATGCAGCTTCTTTATCCCTTATTTGCCATTACCGGTGGATTTTTCGTTTTGTTGTGGGGTGCCGACCGTTTTGTGATGGGCGGCGCTGCCAGTGCCCGTTGCTTGGGCGTATCACCGATGATTATTGGCCTGACCATTATTGGCTTTGGCACTTCAGCCCCTGAAATACTCGTTTCCATTATTGCTGCGTTGGATGGCGCACCTAATCTGGCCATTGGTAATGCGCTGGGCTCCAATATCACGAATATTGCACTGGTTATTGGTGTAACTGCCATCGTCACCCCACTGCTGGTAAAATCCGAAATACTTAAGCGTGAATACCCCATTATGTTTTCAGTAATGCTGCTTGCTTTGGTTTTAATGTGGGACTTACACCTCAGCTTCACTGATGGCATCATTTTAATAGTCGGCCTGTTCCTTATATTAGGCTGGATGATTAAAATGGGGCTGGATGAAAATAAACAAAGCAACCATACCCCTCAAGACCCCCTTGAAGATGAATTTGAGTCCGAGATTCCGAAAATGTCACTGGGCAAGGCACTTTTCTGGCTGGCACTGGGCTTTGCCTTATTGCTGGTTAGCTCTAAAGTGCTGGTATGGGGAGCCGTTGAAGTGGCACACTTTTTTGGCGTTAGTGACTTAATTATCGGCCTGACCATTGTTGCCCTTGGCACCAGCCTGCCTGAACTGGCAGCAACCGTTGTCAGTGCCCTAAAAGGTGAACATGATCTCGCCATTGGCAATATTATTGGCTCAAATATCTTTAATTTACTCGCTGTTATCGGGATACCGGCACTCATTGTCCCGATCCAACTCGAAGAAGCCGTGTTACAACGTGACTTTTTAACCATGATAGGGCTTAGCGTCGCGCTGTTTATTATGGCCTACGGTTTTAAAAATGCTGGGCGCGTTAACCGCTTAGAAGGCTTTCTATTAGTATCCGCCTATATTGGCTATTTGAGCTGGCTTTATATTAGTATCACAGCTTAATACCCTTCGGTTCATTTGAAGCGGCGCATAAATAACAGTATCCTGAACATTCATCAGAAGTTGGAGTTAGGCACACAATGAAAATAAACGAACTCAGCGTCGGCAACCAGCAGCCATTTTTTGTTATTGCCGGTCCCTGCGTCATCGAAAATGAAAAACTTGTTCTGGAAACAGCTCAAACCCTGAAAGAAATCACCGACTCACTGGGCATAGGTCTGGTATTTAAATCATCTTTCGATAAAGCCAACCGCTCCTCACTGGACAGCTTTCGCGGCCCCGGTATCGAGGAAGGCCTGCGCATTTTAGAAAAAGTAAAAACCGATATCGGCCTGCCGGTATTAACCGATGTGCACGAAGATACGCCATTGGATGAAGTGGCCAGTGTCGTCGATGTAATGCAAACACCGGCTTTTTTAGCCCGACAAACCAATTTTATTTTAAACGTGGCTAAGCAAGGCAAACCCGTCAACATTAAAAAAGGCCAGTTTATGGCACCTTGGGACATGCAAAACGTGGTCGATAAAGCCAAAAGCACCGGCAACGAACAAATTATGGTCTGCGATCGCGGTACCAGCTTTGGCTACAACACTTTAATATCTGATATGCGTGGTCTGGCAGTGATGCGTAGAACCGGTTGCCCGGTTATTTTTGATGCCACCCATTCGGTACAACAACCCGGCGGGCTTGGCAGTACATCTGGTGGCGATCGTACCATGGTACCTTTACTTGCACGTTCCGCCATTGCCGCCGGGGTTGCTGGCGTGTTTATGGAAGTCCATCCCGACCCGGATAACGCCTTAAGCGATGGCCCCAATATGATACCACTGAATAAAGTAAAACAATTATTAAGCCAGCTTGCCGATATTGATAAAATCATCAAAGCAACCAATCCGCTTTTAGAAGATGAGTTATAAAATATGCCGCTGTCTGACAAAGATATTATTGATTTTGCACAGCAAACGATCGAGATCGAATGCAACGAACTCGCGCAGCTTAAAAACAGAATCGGCAAACACTTTGTTAGTGCCGTCAAATTAATTCACCAAACCAAAGGCAAGTGTATTTTAATCGGCATGGGCAAATCCGGCATTATTGCTCAAAAAATTGCAGCCTCACTGGCCAGTACTGGCACCCCCAGTTTTTTTATTCACCCCGGTGAAGCCTTTCACGGTGACCTCGGCATGATTGAAGCCAATGATGTCGTTATTTTATTATCAAACTCCGGCGAAACAGACGAAATTCTGAAAATCATGCCGTTCTTAATCAAGCACAATAACAAAACCATTTCCATTACCGGCCGCCCTGACTCAACGCTAGCAAAAAACACCAGCGTACATATTGATGGTACTGTTTCCAAGGAAGCTTGCCCTATCGGGCTGGCACCTACTTCATCGACAACCGTAGCTCTAGTGATTGGCGATGCCTTTGTGACCACGCTAATTAAAATGCGAAACTTTCAGGCTGAAAACTTTGCGCTATACCATCCCGGCGGTGCATTGGGTAAAAAACTATTAACTCAGGTAAAAGATCTGATGCGCACAACCGATTTACCCACCTGCGTGACCGACACGAAAATCACCGATCTTGTACATACTGTTTCACAATCGCGCTTAGGTCTGGTGATTGTACAAACAGATGATAATAAAATTAAAGGCGTTATTACCGATGGCGATATTCGCCGTGCCATGGTGGAGTCAGAACAACAGTCAAAGCAGGATAAGTTTTTCCAACTTAAAGCCAGTGACCTGTTCACACCTAACCCTAAAGTGATTGAGCCAACGATGATGGTGTCCGATGCAGAAAAAATTATGTTCGACAATAAAATCACCAGCGTCATCGTTGCCAAAAATAATGAGCTAAAAGGTGTCTTGCAGCTTTATCAATTAAAAAATAATTAAAATCACCACGACAGGCACATTCAAATAATGCCGTTACCTTTTAAACACCCCCCTGAAAATATTTGTATCTTGCGACTCTCTGCCATTGGGGATGTTTGTCATACCTTACCCATTATTCAAACAATACAAAAACATTGGCCGAGCACAAAACTCACTTGGATAATCGGCAAAACCGAATACCCGCTCGTCAACGAAATACAAAATATAAATTTTATTGTTTTTGATAAAGCAAACGGCCTTAAAGCTTATAAAGACATTCGCAAGCAATTAAAAAATACCGAATTCGATGCTTTATTGCATATGCAAATGTCACTACGTACCAGCCTGATTAGCTTGCTGGTAAACAGTAAAATCAAACTGGGTTTTGATAAACAACGGGCAAAAGATTTGCAATGGTTATTCAGTAATACAACCATACCGTACAAAGAAAAACAGCATGTGATTGACAGTTTTTTTGGATTTACAGAAACATTGGGGATCACCGAGCATGAATATCAATGGAATATTCCCGTCACCCGTCAGACACCGCTTGTAGATAAAACACCATATGTTGTTATTAGCCCATGCTCCAGCATGGCCTATCGCAACTGGACAGCCGAAGGCTATGCCGCCATTGCAGACTGGCTTTATGATCAACATGACATGCAAGTTGTTTTAAGCGGCGGCCACTCTGTTATCGAAAAAGAAATGGCCGACAAAATTACCCGTCAGGTAAAACACCCAGTATTAAATTTAACCGCCAAAACAGACTTAAAACAATTACTCAGTCTGCTAAAAGATGCTTATTGTGTTATTAGCCCCGATTCCGGCCCAGCCCATATCGCAACAGCGGTTAACACACCGGTTATCGGACTGTATGCTTGCACTAACCCCGAGCGAGCCCGCCCTTATTTAAGCAAACAATGGACAGTAAACCGTTATCCCGAGGCGATACAGAAAAAATTCCACAGCGGCGTGGAGCAGGTTAAATGGGGGAAACGGGTACGCGATGACTGGGCAATGAAATTGATCACGGTTGACGATGTCACTGCAAAGTTTAATCAACTGAGCAAGGCAAACCCTGTATAATCATTTCACCATGAATTACAAAGAAGCCACTATGAAAGAAATTCTGCAACGTGCTAAAAAAGTCAAACTGGTCGTTTTTGACGTCGATGGTGTTTTAACCGATGGCAGTTTATTTTATGGTGACAACGGCGAAGAATACAAAGCCTTTTATGCAAAAGATGGCCTTGGCATGAAACTACTTATGCGTACCGGCGTACAAATAGGCATTATTACCGCGCGTAATTCCAGCTTAGTTAAACACCGCATGGACAGTTTAGGCATCGACCATCTTTATCAAGGCCGACTCGATAAACTCAATGCTTTTGATGACCTACTAAACAAACTCAACCTGCATTACGAACAAACCGCCTTTGTTGGCGATGATGTGGTTGACTTACCGGTAATGAACAAAGTGGGTTTATCCATTACCGTAAAAGATGCGCACCCTCTGGTGGTAGCTCAGGCCCATTGGCAAACCCCTTTAAACGGTGGCCGAGGAGCCGCTCGCAATGTTTGTGAGCTGATCATGCAAGCGCAAAATACACTGGAAGAACAACTCCACTCGTTCTCAAAATGATCTACCCTAAATGAATCGATTAGGCTACATCCTGCTTCTTATTATTGTGGTTGCGATTGCAGCAACCAGTAGCTGGCTACTGAAAAAGGTTGAAGTCGAACCCTTTGGCCTGATAAAGCCAGCTCGCCATGATATGGATTATTTCTTAACGAATTTTAATGCCACCGTGATGGATAAAGAAGGCAAGCCACATTATATTTTAACCGGCACCCGGCTCGAACACTTCCCCGACGACCACAGCCTCGATATTACACTGCCCAACATAAAATTATTTCGTGAAAAACTCAGCCCGTGGCATGTGAAAGCCAAGCAGGCGCGTGTTTTAAATAAGGGCACGCTCATTTACCTTAATGGCAAAGTTTCCATGCAACGGCCACGCAGTAAAACTGAGCCAGAGGTAAAACTAGACACCAGTAACTTAACTATAAAAACCGATATTGATTATGCCGAAACCAGCGATGCAGTTTTTATTCAAACAGGAAAACACCGCTTAAAAGCCATTGGGATGCGTGTATACTTAGCCGATGGCCGACTTGAATTATTGTCTAATGTTGAAGGGCTTTATAATGTTACTCATTAAAAAACCGCTGTTCCTACTCATAGCCGTAATACTCTTGCCATCGGTTAGCTTTGCCTTATCGAGTGACCAAGACCAACCAATAAAGATTAAAGCCGACAATGTTAAGCTGAATGAAAAAACCGGCATCAGTGTTTATAACGGCAATGTTATTTTTACTCAGGGTAGCCTTATTTTAAAAGGCAACAAAATTGTTATTCACCAACCCGACGGTAGAGTCAGTAAAATTATAGTAACCGGCAAACCGGCCCGCTTTCAGCAACAACAGGACAATGTAAACCAGCTGGTGCAAGCAAAAGCAGGTAAGATGGAATTTATTACTGACGATGAACGCGTCTATTTAAGCCAAAATGCCTCCGTTTCTCAGGGGGCAAACCTGCTCAAAGGCGAACAAATCGAATACAATACACGCAACAGCACGGTCACCGCACAAAAAGGCACGGGTAACAAAAACCGGGTGCATGCTGTTATCGAACCCGATAAATCTGGCGAAGACAAAAAATAAGAATAAAAAATGGCCACTCTAAAAGCAATAAATCTTTGTAAAAGTTACAAAAAACGCGATACGGTAAAAAATGTAAGCATCGAGATAAGCAGTGGCGAAGTCGTTGGCCTGTTGGGTCCCAATGGTGCGGGCAAAACGACCTCGTTCTATATGGTTGTTGGACTGATAAAATCAGACAGTGGGCGCATTGAGCTTAATGGTCAGGATATTACTCAACTCCCCATGCATTTGCGGGCGCAGCGCGGTATTGGCTATCTGCCTCAGGAAGCGTCTATTTTCAGAAAATTATCCGTTGCAGACAACATTTTAGCCATCCTGCAAACACGCAAAGAACTGGCACCTTTTCAACAGCAGCAAAAACTGGAAGAATTACTGGACGAACTGCACATTGGCCATATTCGTTCTAATATAGGCATGAGCCTCTCCGGTGGCGAACGCCGCCGAGTTGAAATTGCCCGCGCCCTGGCAACCGACCCGCGTTTTATCCTTTTAGATGAGCCTTTCGCCGGTGTAGACCCCATTTCTATCCTTGATATTCAGAATATTATTTCGCACTTAAAAGAGCGGGATATCGGTGTTTTAATTACCGACCACAATGTAAGAGAAACCCTTGGGATCTGCCAGCGTGCCTATATTATGAATAGTGGTGAAGTGATTGCCCAAGGTGATCCAGATCATTTACTTCAGGACAAGCAAGTGCGTAAAGTCTATTTAGGTGAAAATTTCAAGTTATAATCACTCTGCAATCCATTGAAATATACGCTAGACTTACACTATAACCAGTAATAAAAATGTCGGATCGAATGCACACAGCCTTACCTAAAACACCTTTGCTACACTCCCATCCTTTAAAAAAACTCGGGCTAAAATAAACGCTATATGAAACAAGGCTTACAACTGCGCATTGGTCAGTCACTGACGATGACCCCCCAGCTCCAACAGGCCATACGCTTGTTACAACTCTCAACAATAGAATTAAGCAATGAAATTCAGGATGCACTTGACTCCAATATGATGCTGGAAGCCGCCGATGATAGCGCCGCAACCTCGGAACAAAATACTCAGGATTCAAAAACGGGTGACAGCCCCAACAAAAGCAGTGATGACAAGGGCGTAGAATCAACAAGCCTTGAAAACAAATTAAACGAAGAAAATACCATTCCGGATGAACTCCCCGTCGATACGGTGTGGGAAGATATTTATGACTCCATGTCCCACCTGCCAACCGCCACCAATGCACCCGCCGATAGTGGTGATTTTGAACCGGTTTCCATTACCGGTGAAAGCCTGCAACAGCACTTAAACTGGCAGCGAGAACTCACCCCCTTTAGTGAAACCGATTCGATGATTGCAGAAGCCATTATCGACTCGGTCAATGATGACGGTTTTCTGAAAAGCACCATTGAAGATATTCATCAAGGGCTGGTGGATGAATATGAAATTGAACTCGACGAAGTGGCTGCCGTTCTGCATCAGATACAGAATTTTGACCCGCCCGGCATAGCCGCACGGGATCTAAAAGAAAGTTTGATACTCCAGTTAGCCCAACTGGATAACACCGCCGATTATCTGGAAATGACCAAACAGCTGGTACAGCAACACTTTGAACAACTGGCGAACCGTGACTACACTCAAATTATGCGGCAAATGAAAATCTCTGAACCTGAATTCAGGGAAATGATTACTCTTGTTCAATCACTCAACCCGCGCCCCGGCAGCCATATTACCGACAGTAATCCGGAATATATTGTTCCTGATGTTTTTGTGAGCAAGAAAAAAAACAAATGGGTAGTGGAACTTAATGCCGATTCCGCCCCCAAAATACGTATAAACAACCATTATGCGAGCATGATCAAGCAGGTGAATAACAACAGTGACAACACCGATATGAAGAACCATTTGCAAGAAGCACGCTGGTTTATTAAAAGCCTACAAAGCCGCAATGAAACCCTGCTTAAAGTCTCGACCAGCATTGTTAATCGCCAGCTGGGATTTCTGGAGTACGGCGAAGAAGCCATGAAAGCACTGGTTTTGCATGACATTGCCGAAGAAGTGGATATGCATGAATCCACCATTTCACGTGTCACCACCAAAAAATACATGCATACCCCCCGCGGCATATTTGAACTTAAGTACTTTTTTTCCAGCCATGTGAGCACCGTCAGTGGTGGCGAATGTTCCGCCACCGCCATTCGGGCTTTTCTGAAAAAGCTCATTGCGGCCGAAAACCACAGTAAACCGTTAAGCGACAGTAAATTAGCCGATATTCTGGCCGATCAGGGTATCAAGGTCGCAAGACGTACCGTCGCAAAATACCGTGAGTCGTTGTCCATTCCATCATCTAACGAAAGGAAACAATTCACTTAACAACCGGGTCAAGTAAATGACCAAAAAAGCAAACAACAGTAGCTAAAAAAGGAGAAAACATATGCAATTAAATGTAAGCGGTCATCATGTTGATGTTACAGATTCTCTACACCAGTACGTCTCGTCAAAATTTGACAGATTAGAGCGTCACTTTGACCATATGTCGAATGTAAACGTCATTCTCACCGTTGAGAAATTGCGCCAAAAAGCAGAAGCCACACTCCATTTAAGCGGCACCAGTGTCCATGCCGAGTCCGAAGATACCGATATGTACGCAGCCATTGATTCTTTAACCGACAAACTGGATCGGCAGATTAAAAAACACAAAGAAAAAATCACCAATCACCACAAACAAGCTGGCCGGCAACAAAAACAGGTAGACGGTACGGTAGAAGAGGAATAAAATCCGTCTCGCTTTATTATCAAAGACCGGTTATTCGAATGCTCGAATACCGGCCACAATAATACAAATAGATAATAAAAACAGAAGGGTTAAGATTTAAATGCAAGTGAGTGAATTTATTCAAACTGATCGCGTTCTATGCAACGTTGAAGCCAGTAGTAAAAAGCGCGCCTTTGAAGCACTGAGTCAGCTGATATCGAAGAACTGTGAAGGTATTACCGCCAATGATGTGTTTGACAGCCTCATTGCTAGGGAGAGACTCGGTGGAACGGGTTTAGGCTACGGCGTTGCCATACCGCATGGCCGGCTAAAAAATATCAATACCACACGCGGTGCCTTTATCAAGCTAAAATCTGGCATTGACTTTGATTCCCTCGACAAAAAACCGGTCGACCTGATGTTTGCGTTGCTGGTACCAGAAAACGCAGAAGAAGAGCACTTACAAACCCTCGCACTGCTCGCCAATATGCTTAATGATGAACAAATACGGGAAAATCTGCGCCATGCCAATACCGCAGATGAAGTGCAGACAACCTTTGATGACTGGCAAAAATCACACTAACCTACAATGCCATGCCTTCTATCACAGTAAACGACATATTTAGCGCACACTGTGACAAATTAAAGCTCAAATGGATTTGCGGCCAGCAAAACCCGCAACAAACACTTTCCCAGTCAGACCAGCACCCGACTCTTTTTATCGGTTTTCTTAATTTAGTGCGGCCTAACCAGATACAGGTCATAGGCGAAACCGAGTTACAATATCTTAAAGGCTTAGGGAAAAACTCTTTCAATGATGCGATAGATCACTTATTTTTATCCAAACCTGCGCTAGTGATAATAGGCAACAATCTTGAAGCCCCCGCAGAAATTATTGAACTTGCAACCAAAACAAAAACGGCATTAATTCAGTCTAGTAAAAATAGTAACCAGATAATTGAGCTCGTTCAGTATTACCTTGCTGATCATCTAAGCGAATATGTCACCTTACACGGCGTTTATCTCGAAGTATTGGGTGTCGGCGTACTGCTTGCCGGCCTCAGCGGCATTGGTAAAAGTGAATTAGCGCTTGAGCTGGTCACACGCGGTAGTCGCCTTATTGCCGATGACATTATCGAGTTTCGAAAAATTTCACCTGACACTATTTCCGGCATGTGCCCTAAAATACTAAAAGACTTTATAGAAGTTCGCGGCTTGGGGATATTGAATATACGCGCCATGTTTGGCGATAATGCTTTAATTAATAGAAAAAAGCTGAATTTAATTATAAAATTGGAAGTTGCAAAAAGCGCTATCCCCCCCGCGAACGACAGGTTGGATGGCGGTCACAAATGCCGCACGATATTAGAAGTCGAAATACCGGAAATTACACTGCCCGTTGCAGTTGGTCGGACTTTAGCGGTTATTGTTGAGGCAGCTGTACGTAACCATATATTGTTAATGCATGGCTACAATGCAAGTGACGACTTTATTAAAAGACAGCAACAATACATCAATAATAAATCAGTAGAAAATAAAGAATAATATGAATCTAATTATTGTCAGTGGGTTATCCGGTTCAGGAAAAAGCATTGCGCTGCGCCTGCTTGAGGATATGGATTATTATTGTGTCGATAATCTTCCCATTAGCATGTTACCTGCACTCATTAAAGAATTTCATAGTGCAGTCTCTCACTCTCAACCAAAGCAAAATATCGCCATTGGCATTGATGCTCGCAATATACCCGCCAGTTTAAATGAATTTGAATCTTGCCTGAGTGAGCTTAAAGAAAATAAAATCAACTACAAAGTTTTTTATCTGGAAGCAAAGGATGAAACTATTATTAAACGCTTTAGCGAAACACGGCGTAAACATCCATTAAGCCAGACTAATATGTCGTTAAGCGAAGCCATTACATTAGAACGAAAATTACTTGAACCCATCGCCTACTGTGCAGATTTACGGTTTGATACCAGTCTAACCAATGTGCATCAATTACGTGAACGTATAAAAGAACGTCTGGTTAAAAAAGATGAAGCCAGGACATCAATATTAATAGAATCTTTTGGTTTTAAACACGGTGCCCCCATCAACGCAGACTTTGTATTTGACGTACGCTGCTTAAGCAACCCGCACTGGATGCCTGAATTACGCCCACAAACAGGAAAAGACAACGCCGTTATCGATTTTTTGGAATCGAGTGATGACGTTAAATCAATGTACCACGACCTTCTCCAATTTCTTGACAAGTGGATACCTAAATTTATTGCCGAAAATCGCAGCTATATGAGTATCGCCATCGGCTGTACAGGAGGACAACATCGTTCCGTTTATCTAACTGAAAAAATATCCTCTGCACTTAGAAAACATTACCCCAATATCTTGGTTCGGCATAGAGAATTAGAGTAATATATCAGTAACGACCATATTGAGAAAAAGTATGAGTGTCAGTGTCCTCATTATTACCCATGATAAGATTGGCCAGGTTATCTTGGATGCCGCAGTAAAAATCATCGGCTCTTGCCCGATGCCGATCCGTGCTATCAGTATTGACATGGACTGTGATTACAAAAAAAAACTGACCAAGATAACTGCCATTATCAGTGAACTTGATAGTCATACAGGCTTATTGATACTAACGGACCTTTATGGTGCGACCCCAAGCAATATAGCAACATCCATCGATATTGAAAATAGTATTGTGGTTGCCGGTTTAAATCTTCCAATGTTAATTCGCGTTATGAACTACCATACTCTGCCACTTTATGAGCTTGGCGACAAAGCCATAGGCGGCGGTAAAGACGGCGTGCTAACCTACTACACAGATAAATATAATAAAAATGCAACACTCAAAAATTAAAATTATAAATAAGCTTGGCCTGCATGCTCGTGCAGCAGCAAAATTTGTGACGATTGCCAGTCAGTACCAATGTGATGTTTTCCTTGAGCACAATGAAAAAAGAGTCAATGGTAAAAGCATTATGGGCGTTATGATGCTGGCAGCATCAAACGGCACCATACTGACATTGATTGCAGATGGGCATGATGAACAACAAGCCAGCGAAGCGTTAACAATGCTAGTAAGCAACCGCTTTGATGAAGCAACCTAGATAACACCGAGTAACAGACTATGACCTTATGCTTACAGGGAACAAGAATCACCTCCGGTGTGGCGATTGGCCCAGTTCACATTATAAAGCAACACGATTTCGAGATTACTGAATACAACATTCAAGAAAATTTTATTCAGGCAGAAGTAAGCCGCTATAAGAAAGCCCTTACTAATGCTAAAAACCATCTCGACTCCGTACTCACCAATATTCCACAATCAACGCCTTCTGAAATTACTGCCTTTATTCACTCGCATCTGCTAATGCTTGATGATGAAATGTTAGCAGATGCGCCGGTTGAAATAATACTAAACCAACAGTGCAATGCAGAATGGGCATTAAAACTTCAGCGCGATAGCATTATTAATATTTTTGATGCAATGGAAGATGACTATCTACGTACCCGCCGTGATGATATTGATCATGTAGTAAAAGCTATTATGCAAAACCTGCTCAGTGGCGCCATCCATCACGGCGTGCATCACTCACAAGAGCAGCGCTTCAGCGGCCATATTATTGTTGCCGATGATATTTCACCGTCAGAACTTGTATTAATGCAGCATCAGGGTATCGCGGCATTTGTCACTCAAACAGGTGGCCCCACATCACACACTGCGATTATTGCACGTAGTTTAAACATTCCAGCTATTGCAGGCATCCACAATATACACAGCCTATTACACGAAGGTGAAACCATTATTGCCGATGGCCGTTTTGGCCTGATTTTAACAAACATCGATGATGAAGCTTTGCACCATTACCATTGTCTACGCCGCGAACAACAAGTACAACTCAAACGCTATAAAGAATTTCCCCACTTCCCAGCGATAACCGATGATGGCATCGAAATAAACATGAGTGCCAATATTGAATTGCCAGAAGAAATTCCACTTATGCATGAAATGGGGGCGAACGGCATTGGTTTATACCGTACCGAATATTTATTTATGAATCGTTCCACTACCCCTTCAGAAGAGGAGCAATTCCTAGCCTATGCCAATGTACTGATGCAATTAAAGGATAAGCCATTAACTATTCGCACTCTAGATTTAGGTTCAGACAAACAGGTCGACAGTGGTAAGCAACTTTCGCATGCCATTACCAATCCGGCTCTGGGTTTACGTGCTATTCGACTGTGTTTAAATGACCTGTCACTGTTTATTCCCCAACTACGCGCAATCCTTCGCGTTTCGGCGCTAGGGCCAATAAAAATGATGATCCCTATGCTTTCCAACATAAACGAATTACAACAAGTATTGCGCCTTATTAAAAGTACACAAGCGGCTTTACAACAAGAGTCCATCCCATTTGATCCCGGTATGCCTATCGGCGGTATGATCGAAGTACCCGCAGCGGCCATCTGTGCCGAAATGTTTGCTGCTGAACTGGATTTTTTATCCATCGGCACCAACGATTTAATTCAATATACTCTAGCGATTGATAGAATAGATGATGAAGTGAATTATCTGTATGATCCTCTACATCCAGCCGTTTTAAAACTGATTGCACAAACAATTGCAGCCGGTCAGCAGGCCGCTATTCCGGTAACAATGTGTGGCGAAATGGCCGGCGACCCACGTTATACTAAATTACTGCTTGGACTGGGCTTGCAGGAGTTCAGCATGCACCCTAATTCCCACCCCCCTATCAAGCAAATTATTCCATTGTGCAATACCAAAAAATTAACCCGCCAGGTTAAACGTTTACTCAAAAATAATAATCACAGAGAATTTACAAGCCAAATCGAAAAACTGCTCTGTTAATCCATTATAACAAGTTTTTTTTATTTTATAGCCGCTGCCTGTTACACTTAAGCTACTCTTAAGCCAAAACTCCAGAAGAACGCAGTCTAGCCATGGCAAATACAACAGAAGAACAGCAAAATTTACTCGATACAATCGCTAAATGTATCGAAAATAATGACTGTAAACAAATAGATCAACTTCTGAAAGATCTCCATCCAGCTGAAATTGCCCATGTTATTGAAACCCTGTCAGGCAAAGAGCGTGAAAAGATATGGGAACATGTTCCAACAGAATATGAAGGTGAGATTCTTATTAATCTTAATGAAACGGTGCGCAGCCATTTCATTAAAACAATGGAACCCTCTGCCTTACTCGCAGCAACCGAATCATTAGAAACCGATGACCTTGCCGATATCTTATCGGAGATTCCACAAGCTATAAGTCAGGAACTCCTGTTGAGCATGGAACAACAGGATCGCGATCGCCTTAAATCTGTTCTATCTTATGCTGATGACACAGCAGGCGGTTTAATGGACTTAAACACCATTATTATCCGAGCCGACACGTCACTCGAAGTTGTGCAACGGTATTTAAGATTTAAAGGTGAATTACCAGAAGGGACGGATACACTTTATGTTGTTAACCGAGAAAACAAGTACCTCGGGCTTCTACCACTCACAACCCTGTTAACCAGCGACCCTAATCTGCTCGTTGCCGACACAATGGATGCAGGCGTTGAAGCCATCAATGCCAATACTTCCGTACGTGAAGTTGTTAATATTTTTGAACACCGCGATTTAATTACCGCCCCTGTTATTGATGATGCCAATAAACTACTGGGGCGAATTACTATTGATGACGTTGTTGATGAGATCCGTGATGAAGCCGAACACTCGGTGATGAGCATGGCAGGCCTGAATGAAGAAGATGACATGTTTGCCTCTGCACTTGTCAGCACAAAACGTCGCACCATCTGGCTTGGTGTTAATTTACTTACCGCCCTTTTAGCATCCATGGTTATTGGCCAGTTTGAAGCAACCATTGAGAAGCTGGTTGCGCTCGCTATTTTAATGCCAATTGTGGCCAGCATGGGTGGCATTGCTGGTAGCCAGACGCTTACACTAGTGATACGCGGCATGGCCTTAGGCCGTATCGGTAAATCAAATGCCCGACGACTTCTGAAAAAAGAAATCTGGGTTGGTGTCTTTAATGGTCTGATCTGGGCTGTTATTATTGCCATCGTTGCAGGTGTTTGGTTCGATAGCCTGCAGATCAGTTACATTATTGGCAGTGCGATTGTCATTAACTTATTTGTTGCCGCACTGGCGGGAGCAAGTATTCCATTAATCCTAAATCGAATGGGTATTGACCCTGCACTCGCCGGTACGGTGATCCTCACAACAGTAACCGATGTTGTTGGCTTCCTAGCTTTTCTAGGGCTGGCAACGTTAGTTATTTTATAACGAGATTTTTATGGCACGAAAAAAAAATAATCAAAAAGCAGAAACTAATGCAGAGATGGATGATGATGAAATTATCAGTAAATCCCAATTAAAGCGTGAAGCCCATGCGCTCACTGAGCTCGGCTCAAAATTACTCACGCTGTCTGCAGAAAAACTCAACCGTTTTGATCTGCCTGATAATTTACTTGAAGCCCTGAAGGCCGCAAAAAATATAAAGAAACACGGTGCTTTTAAAAGACAAAAACTCTATATAGGAAAACTGTTGCGGGGGCTGGATGCAAAACCCATTGAAGCGCAATTTGAAATTCTGCAAAGCCCACACAAAGAAGATGTAAAACAATTTCACGATGTGGAAAACTGGCGCGATTTAATTATTGAAGATTCCACTAACATCAATGCCTTTCTTTCAAAATTTCCAATGGCTCAGCGACAATCATTAATAAAAATGCAACGGGATTCAGCTAACACAAATCCCCAGATAGCAACACGGGCAAAGCGTAAACTCTTTCTTTATATTAAAGAATTTGTCTTTAGCCATACAGAGCAAGATGTTCATGACGACTTTTGATAACACTCCAGTTTACGGTGCTGTAAAACGGGGAACTGCTTACGCGTTAAATTAATCTTATCTTGATCCAGATCGGCAATCACAAAACCGGAACCCCGCGCCAACCTATCTTTCACTTCGCCCCAAGGATCCACAATCATACTTTCGCCATGCGTTTCACGACCATTCGCATGATAGCCGCCTTGAGCCGAGGCAACAACATAACTTAAATTCTCAATGGCTCTAGCTCGCACTAATGACTCCCAATGTGCTTTACCAGTAATCGCCGTAAAAGCAGCTGGCAAGACAATAAGGTCAACACCTTTATCCACCATGCGGCGAAACATTTCAGGAAAACGCAAATCATAACAAACTGCAAAGCCCATACGCCCAAACGGCGTGTCCTGTACAACAATATCACTGCCGGCATCAATCACTTTAGATTCAAAATAATTTTCACCATCATCCAAGGTCACATCAAACAAATGAATTTTGTCATACCGTGCCACAATTTTCCCTTCAGGGTTCATTAAGAAACAGGCTGCCCGAATACGTTGGGCATCATCACTAACAATAGGAATTGTTCCGGTAACAATCCAGGCCTGATGTTTGCTACACATTTTTTTTATAAAATCTTGTATAGGCCCATCACCTTGCTGTTCTTTTATTTTTAAGACATCCGTTTCATTCATTCCCATAAAAGCAAAATTTTCGGGTAATACAACAAGATTAGCGCCAGCATCAACAGCATAACTTATCCATCGACCGGCTTCATTTAAATTAGCCGAAACATTAGGACCAGAGGCCATTTGAATTGCAGCAATACGTTTCATTCTTTTTTCCTACTACGATTAATATAAAGTTTTATTGATACTCAATTCAATTTCCTGCACATTAAGACTGCCCGACTGAAGCTCAATAGAGCTTGAAGCTAGACCTAAAGAAACTAACCAGCCTTTTAACTCTGAAGCCCACAACATCCCCACTTCACCACCGGAATAACGTATCCGCAGTGTATAACCTTTTTTATCTGACAACTGCTTCATTACGTTATGAATAGCAGGCATCGTTAAAACTGACTCAGCTGTCTTCGGAGCAGACCATTGTTGCTGTGTTAATATAAAATAAACCGGTTTGTTTTTTACTACAGCCATCGCTAACCCGGTCTGAGATATAAAAATCAGCAAGGCAAATAGCTTGTACCATTGTAGTTTTTTAGAAGTCTTCATCACTTTCATCTGCTACAACGTTATTTTTATCAGGCTTATCTTCATTTTTATCAATTCGTTTTATAATTGGGCTCTTCCAAGTACCCGTTAAATGGTAAATACGTTTTGAAGATTCGTCAATACCTGCACCAAATAATTTTTTAAAGAAATAAACAATCGCGCCCACTTGCGGCCCAAAAATAGCACCACTGGTTAAAGGAAGCGTACTACTTACATTCGGTACAACGGTTACATAATGATCAAAATCTCGCGCAACAATGCCCGTACGCCCAGTTACAAGGACATAAGCAGCCGGGCCGGTAATACTCACATCATCCGAAAAAGCATTACCATCACTGATATTATAATTACCCACTATCCGGTCAAAATTAAAACCACTTTTAAAGGCGTCGCCACTAAAAATCATTCCGGGCAAAGACTCAATACTTAACAGACCTAACATTCGTCCTGCACCAGGATCAATCTTGGTAAACACACCATTTTTAATATCCATGGTAATAACGCCATTTAAGGTTCCCCAATAAAAGTCACCAAAACCACCATTCCAGTTAAAATCACCGGAAAAATCAGCTGTACCATTTTCAATAAGAGAATTAAACCCTAGGCTGGTTAGCAGCTCACCATAATTTTCTGATCTCAACATCATAGTCACTTCGGTGGATTGTTTTCTAGGACGATAATTCCAGTAAGCCTTACCTTCAACGTCAACATGTGGAGAAGTAATGGTGAATTTGTCTAAACTCAAACCATCTTTCTTACGACTTGTTTTAAAGTAGGCTTTACCGTACTGAAAAGTATCATATTCTAGCTGCCCTATTTCACCTTCAAACGTAGGTAACTTGCGCGGGTCGGAGGGTTTACGTGGTTGCTGATTTTTTGCTTTCACTAGGTGTACAACATCCATATCGACTTTCACAGGAATACCAAGGAAACTTTTTTTACCTTTGTTGCTAGTAGAGTCTAACGCATCAAGCCAGTCACCCAGAGAAAAATCCCAAAGGCTTCCAGTTAGCAGTAATATTTTTTCATCAGGAATACTTGCATTTTTCGTCTTAAAGCGAAATTCACCTCGGCGTAATCGTGCACTTGAATCACTTAAGTCGATATCCATCGCATATGACATGGCTTCATCATACACCAGATGTAATAACATCGTGTCAGTTGAAACATTCTCAATCGTCATATACGCTGGCACACTTTCTTTTGCCAACTTATTCATCGGCGTTGGCAAATTAATTGAGATATTTTCCATGTTCGTTGTTACTTGCAATAAAGGATTTTTTACCACGCCATCTTGTTCATGTTTTAGCGTAAAAACACCTTGCCAGTCTGTACGTCCTGCAACTCTATCATAGCCAGGTATTCCGAAACGCTGCATTGTTTTACCTACATCAATATTACCCTGCATAACTAAACGAATGGGGGTGCTGCCAAATTCATGTCGGGTGAAAATATCAACAATCGATTTCCCACCCATAATATTTGCTTTGATGCCTGATGCGGTCACAGAATCTTGAGTAAGATCAACTTCACCTATTATATTTTTTGCATAAAGTTTGTTATTGGATTGCACAACATCGACTCCCAGCAAAAAGGCTTTAGCTTTAAGATTAAGGGGCGACAATTTCTCAACCTCATCTGAAAGGGGCAACCCCATAACCACATCAATATTAGTTGTTCCAGAAAATTTAAAGCCCTCTACAAAATCACGTGCCTCTTTCAAAAAGGTAGTTGAAGAATATTGTGCAACATCATCTAAATTACTTTTTATCTGTACCGTTGTTTTAAGCAATGGTTGTAAATAATCGTCAACACCCACCTTAAAATTATCAGCATAACTGTTCAGTAACTCCACATGCTTAACATCAAGTTCGATTCCCCTGCCGGTAAAGGCAACATCTGTTTCTCCCTGCCGCAAATGGGGCCAGCCTGACTTATAATCTATTTCCAAATTCTTTGCTGTGAAATAACCTTTGAAAACACCTTGATGTTCATTATAGGGAAACTCATCCAACCGACCATGTAAAATAATTTCACCATTCTCAATTTCACCTGTAATAAAGGCTGACTCCATCCAAGCTTTAAAATCACCGGTCATTACAGCTGCTGGTAAATATTTAAAAACCGCATTAGCATTTGCTTGCTCAATCTTTGATTGCAATTCCATATAAGGTGAAGCTCCATGATCAGAGATATTCAAGTTGAAACTTATTTCCCCCGTAACATCTGCATTGCTCGCCTTGAGTTTATCACTGGAAAAAATCCAACCCGTTTTATTTTTAATCCATTCTATATTTCCTATTAGGCTATCGATGCTAATCGGCTTTAGTAAAATATCGGCATAAGATAGCTCTGCATTTTTTGTTTTAATTTTCAACAAACCAGATTTTTTATTGGTAAAGAATTCACCAGAAACACCGCGAAGACCCGGTATATTTTCACTGCTGTTAAGAGAGAAATTATCGACTTTAGCTGAAACAGAATATTCTTTTATTTTACTTTCCTGAGTCACTAACCGGTAATTAATGTTTCGAAATTCACCAGCAGGGGAAGCATTGTGTAGATATTTAAATACAACATCATCAATATAACCACTTTTTAATAATAAATCGCGAATATCTTCAACTCGGCAATATTCAATATTCGTTTCGATTGTTTCAGTCTTTGTTTCTGTTACATATTGCCGTGCAATTTTAACTTCCGTTTCTGGCCATGCACTTTTATCTGAAATAAATTTTAATTTCTCAATGGACAAATCCCAGTCGTTAGCATCCTTATTCCATTTAATCAGGCCACCCAGTAATTTAACATTTGCACTAGCATTGGTTTTTAAACGTTTAAGAACAACATCATGGGCAGTCACATCGGCTGAAATCTGATTAAGTTCACCAGCGACCCAGTCACCCCACAATTCAAAGTCCAACTGCCCCTGTTCCACCATCACATCCATTATAACCGGCTTAAAGCCCCATTCATTGGCATTAATATTTTGGCCATTCGCGTAAAACTTTCCGACCCATTTAATGGGATCCAACATATCGCCGTAAACATCCAGCGCCAGTTCCAATTTTTTAGGTTTTGCTTTATCCTGTGGCGACAAAATAAACTCACCATTAAATTGATGTCGGTTACGGTTATTTTTAAGTTTAAGTGTTACATTTTTGAAATGAGTGGGTTCTGTAAGACTTTTCTTATCATGCCAGATAATACTACTGTTCTGAATAACTAAACTACTCCTGTTAAATAGCCAGTCAGATAATTCATTGCTATTGGATAGATCCTGCTCTGAAAATGCGCCTCCAATATCGGCTACATCAACATCTTGCACTAGGATTTTACCATCCTTCTTTCTTATTATCGCAAGTTCAACACCATCGATTGTGTAAATATTGGGAACGATTTTAGCTTCTTTTATTGAGTGCAATAACGAAAAACCAATTCTTATTTTTGCTATTTCTAATATTACCCGTTTATTTTTCCGACTCATTAACTTCACATCATGAAAAACAATAACCGGTGTAACCCCTGACATAAAAGCATCCAGATCACCTATTTTCACTGGGTGTTCAATCACTTTCCCTAGTTGCTGCTCAACATAAGAGCGGTAGCTTTGTACATCAGGTAAAAAAATACGTGCAGCCGAAAGCCCTATCGCAAGTAATATTATTGTTGCAATAATTATATAAAGGATAAAGTTTCGAATTCTATTTAACATTAAACTCTAATGGCCGATACCACTATCACTAAAAAAAAATATCTTGGCATCACATCGGTACGACATCAAATTGTTCTTGTGAATATTCCGCTTCAACCTGAAAGCGAATGGATTTACCTATAAATTCTTCTAGCTCGGCAACACCGCTTGATTCATCATCCAGTAAATTATCAACAACCGCCTCAGCGGCTAAAACCAAATAGTTTTTCGCATCAAACTGACGTGACTCTCGTAAAATCTCGCGAAAAATTTCATAGCTGACGGTTTCAACCGTCATAATCGAACCACGCCCCTGACAAGTTGGACAAGTTTCACATAAAATATGTTCTAGGCTTTCACGAGTACGCTTACGCGTCATTTGCACCAACCCTAAAGATGAAACTTCACTGATATTGGTTTTTTCCGGATCTTTTAATAACATTTTTTCAAGGCCACGAAGAACCTGCCGTTTATGCTCTTCATCGACCATGTCAATAAAGTCGATAATTATAATGCCACCTAAATTTCTAAGCCGAACCTGTCGACAAATAGCCTGTGTTGCTTCTAGGTTTGTTTTAAAAATAGTTTCTTCAAGATTACGATGGCCGACAAAGGCGCCGGTATTTACATCAACGGTAGTCATTGCTTCCGTTTGATCAATAATTAAATAACCACCGGACTTTAGTTGTACTTTAGGTTCGAGTGACTTGCGAATTTCATCGTCCACACCGTATAAATCAAAAATTGGGCGCTCACCAGGATAATATTCAATGCAGTTTGCAACTTCAGGGATAAATTTTTTCGAGAATTTTTCAACCCGTTTAAAGGTTTCGCGGGAGTCAATACGTATTTTTTGTATATCAGTTCCGCCTAAGTCGCGCATCGTTCGCATCACCAAAGGTAAATCTTCGTGTAATAAATTAATCACTTTTTTTGTGGATGTTTGTGTTGATTTGGCTTTAACTGCAGCCCACAGTTTTTCTAAAAAAACGATGTCCTTACAAATATCTTCTCCGCTAATACCTTCGGCAACCGTTCGTACAATATAACCATTCTTATATTCAGAATCTTCGGTGTTATGTTTATTGATAATATCTTTTAAGCGCTGGCGTTCTTTATCAGAGTCAATCTTTTGTGATATACCAATATGGTCAGTATTTGAAATCAATACCAAATAGCGTGATGGTATTGAAATATTGGTTGTTAGTCGTGCTCCTTTTGTTCCAATCGGATCTTTCACAACCTGAACAACCACCTGTTGCCCTTCTGCTAGCAAATCGACAATATCAGCAACGCTTTCAGTTGGTTTTGCATCGCCGGTATTTTTAATAATTCGTTGATAATTGTCGGCAATATCCGAGGCATGTAAAAAGGCGGTGCGCTCTAAACCAATGTCGATAAAAGCAGCCTGCATTCCGGGTAATACCCGAGAAACTTTACCACTGTATATATTGCCCACTAAGCCACGCCGCCGGGCACGCTCAATATGCACTTCCTGCAACATACCATTTTCGACATAAGCTATCCGCGTTTCCTGCGGCGTCACGTTAATTAATAATTCTTCACTCATTTAAACCGCTTCTTTAAAATGTTTTATCGTGCCGATAAGACATCGACACCCGATTGTGCTAATAAGCGGGCTGTTTCATACAAAGGTAAGCCCATTACCCCTGAATAGCTGCCCTGTAAATTTTCAATAAATATCGCTGCTAGGCCCTGTACCGCATAACTTCCAGCTTTATCACTGGCTTCATTCGTGGCGATATAGCGTTTAATTTCTTCTGGGCTTAGGCGCTTAAATGTTACCAATGTACGTGAAGTTGCCGTTAAAATACGTGAACCATACACAGCAACCCCAGTATATACTTCATGGGTTTTTGCCGAAAGCTGCTTAAGTATCAGCTCTGCATGCTCCGCAGATTCAGGTTTACCCAAGATCTGTCCATTACAAACCACCGCGGTATCCGCCCCTATCACTAACCCTATTGTGGCGCGTTTTTTCGTTGATTGCCAATTACTTAGCCCTGTTTTGTTCACTTCTAAATAATTTTTTTCAAGCAGAGCAACACCGGCCTGTGCTTTGTCAATGGCAACACGCTGCACATAATCGGAAGGGGCTTCATCAAGTTGGTGTTCCTCTGGCACTAAAACATCGAGCACATCAAATCGGACACCGATTTGTGCTAATAATTCACGGCGGCGCGGCGATTGAGAGGCAAGATAAACTGGAAGCTGCTTCATGCAAATGTCTTTATTTATGATAGGGGTGATTTTTGATAACCATCAAAGCACGATAAAGCTGTTCTGCCAGAACAATTCGAACCAGCGGGTGCGGCAAGGTTAGATTGGATAAAGACCATTTTTCCTGCGCCTTATCCAGACAGGCCTGCGTCATGCCATCGGGGCCACCAACAAGCAAGGCAACGTCTTTACCCGACTGCATCCAGTCCCGCATTTTATTAGCCAAAACGTCAGTCGACCAGTTACGCCCTGTTATTTCTAGTGCGATAACTTGCGTATTGCTGGGAATGGCAGCAAGGATACTTTTTTCTTCCTGCTGCATGGCCTGTTTGATATTTTTAGACTTTGCCCGCTGGCCTAAAGGTAACTCAACAAATTTAACCTGACACTCTTTTGGCATACGGCGCACATATTCATCAACGCCTTGCGCCACCCAGGAAGGCATTTTGGTTCCAATGGCGAGAATGCGAATGATCATTTTCTAACCACAACGGGCACGAAGTGCACAACGGAAAATCAAAAATGCATTTAAATTTGTTAAACACAAATTTAAACACGTCGTGTTCTTCGTACCCGTTGTGGTTAAAATCATTTAAAATACAAGATTATTCAGAAACGGCTTCTGCGTTGTCTTCTGCTTCTGGACTATCTTCATCCCAAAGTTTTTCCAGATTATAAAAGTCACGGATATCGGGTGTCATGATATGCACCACGACGTCACCCAAATCGATCAAGATCCAGTCAGCCGTTTGCTCACCTTCAACACCAATCGGCCGGATACCCTTTTCTTTTGTCACTTTTAAAACATTATTCGATAATGATTTAACCTGCCGCGTGGTATTACCACTGGCGATAACCATAATATCCGTCACACTGGATCGCCCGGTAACATCCAACACTCTCACATCAATGGCTTTAATGTCTTCCAGCGCATCAACGGTTAAATCACAAAGCTGTTTACTATTCATATTTAAAACTAACCTACATATATTTTCTGCTGTTGAATAACATTATTCACAGCCGGTGGAACAAATTCTTCAATGGATTTTGCATATTTTACTCTATGGCGTATATCCGTTGCAGAAATATCAAGTTGTGTCACTGGTATAAATAAAATCACACCTTGCTGTTTTTCAACAAAGGCATTAACAGAATCGACCTGCCGCCGCTTAACCTCATTGAATAAATCAACTGGCAACTGCGCTAAATTTAATTCAAACCCTGGCCGGTAAGTTACCGCACAATTTGCCAACTCAAAAATCTGTTGCCACTGATGCCATTGATTTAAACCCAAAAAAGCATCCATACCAATAATTAAACAAAAGTGTTTCCCATTAAAGTCTTGCTGGAGACTTTGCAAGGTGTCCACCATATAGGAAACACCCTGACGATTTAATTCACGTTCGTCCAACACACAATTTTCATGTTCATCAATGGCCGCATGCAGCATATCAAGTCGCTGTTCAACAGTTGCGATGGGTGTAGCACGGTGTGCAGGAATGGAACACGGTATAAAACGAAGTTCTTCTAAACCCAAGCTTTGCTTCACATCCAATGCTGGTTTGATATGTCCATAATGAACCGGATCAAACGTACCGCCAAAAATGCCTATCATTTTCGGATGTGGCCATCACCTAACACAATGTATTTTTGCGATGTTAGACCTTCAAGCCCCACCGGACCACGCACATGGATTTTATCAGTACTAATTCCAATTTCGGCACCTAAGCCATATTCAAAACCATCGGCAAAACGAGTCGATGTATTCACCATCACCGAACTTGAATCCACTTCGGCTAAAAAACGCCGTGCATTGCTATAATCTTCGGTCACAATCGATTCGGTATGCCCTGAACTGTGCTGGTGACAATGTTCGATGGCTTGATCCATTCCATCAACAATGCGTATCGAAAGAATCGGCGCAAGGTATTCTTCATCCCAGTCAGCTTCGATTGCAGCAATCGCATTTGAAACAATCTTTTGTGTTTTTTTACAACCACGCAATTCAACACCTTCTTCAGTATACATTTTACAAAGCGTTGGCAATATAGATTCGGCAATAGCGGCATCAACCAATAAGGTTTCCATCGTATTACAGGTTCCGTAACGTTGTGTTTTGGAATTAAAAGCCACCGCAAGGGCTTTGTCCACATCGGCTTTGCCATCAATATAAACATGGCACACGCCATGCAAATGTTTAATAACCGGCACAGTTGCTTCTGCGCTAACCCGTTCGATTAAACCTTTACCACCACGAGGCACAATGACATCCACATACTTTGGCATAGTAATCAATTGTCCAACCGCTTCACGATCTGTTGTTTCAACCACCTGCACGCAGTCAACACTCAACCCAGCTTCGGTTAAACCCGCCTGAATGCATTTAGCAATGGCCTGATTTGAATGTGTTGCCTCAGAACCACCACGTAAAATTGCCGCATTGCCTGATTTTAAACACAGTGCCGCAGCATCGGCCGTTACATTCGGGCGAGACTCGTAAATAATGCCAATCACACCTAAAGGTACGCGCATTTTACCCACTTGAATACCCGATTCTCGATAGCTCAAATCGGTCACTTCACCCACCGGATCAGCCAGTGCAGCAATTTGACGAATACCCTCGGCCATTCCGCTAATACGTTCAGGGCTCAATGCCAAACGATCAAGCAGGGCTTCATCCAGACCGTTGTTTTTGCCCGCTTCTAAATCTTTTTTGTTCGCTTCAAGCAATGCTGTTTGCTGTGACTCAATGGCCGTGGCCATTGCCAGCAAAGCCTTATTCTTAGCACCACTGGTTGCGCCCGCTAACTTGCGTGACGCCACTCGCGCCTGCTCGCCGAGTTGCTGCATGTATGTTTGAATGTTCACTTTCGCATCCATTGGTTAAACCTGTCTCAAATAAAAAAAGGGGTATCGAGTAAGCAGCCCCATTCAATAAATATTGGTAAATGCTGACACTAAACTTAGTACGAATACGCTGCTTGCTTTGGTCTTTGTGCAGGCATTAAGGGGTTTCCCGCTATCTTAAGTACTAATTGTATCAACTCATGCCAGATATTTCCTGTTTTAAGGCCTTTATTCAGCTTATCCAGCTCACTTAATTGCCATAGAAATAGTTGCCATTGGCGCGCTTTATGCCGGGATAAGGCCGATTTGATGCAGTTCTGGCGCTTTTGCCAAACATGAAAAACCTTTATAACCTGTTCCAGCGACTGTTCATTCATTGCTAACGACATGGAAACTAGGCTACGAATTTCACGCGCTAATGCCCAGACAATAATAACCGGATCGACACCTTCACCTTGCAAGCCATCCAAAATTTTCACCGACTGACTTGCTTCACCATTTAAGCTGCTATCAACCAGTTGAAAAACATTATAGCGGGCACTGTCGGCAACTAAATCACGTACCGCCTCCATGTCTACCTCACCTTCACCGTTCAACAAGAATAATTTTTCCAATGCCTGTTCTGCCGCCAGCAAATTCCCTTCAACCCGATCGCATAAAAGTTCCAGCGCATCGGGGCTTGCTTGCATTTTTAATGCGGCCATCCGCTGCGTTACCCAACGAGGCAACTGTGCTTTATCAATCGGCCAGATTTGTATGCAAACACCTTTGGCATCTATCGCTTTAAACCACTTCGACTTAAGTTGCGGTTTATCTAACTTGCCACTTACAATCAGCAACATCACATCGTCAGGGCACTCTGCCATAAAGGAAACAATCGCCTTGCTGCCTTTATCGCCTGGTTTTGTTTGCGGCATGCGTAATTCAATTAAACGCTTGTCGCCAAACAACGACATGCTCTGGCTTTCTGCCAACAATAAACCCCAGTCAAATTTTTTATCAACATCCAATACAACCCGTTCAGTAAAGCCACTATTTACCGCAGCCTGTCTTATTAGTTTTACTGCCTCCTCTTTTTGCAACGGCTCATCGCCCGCCACATAATAAACATTCATCAGGTGTTGGTTAAGATTGCCGGATAGCTGTTGCAATGAAATATTCATTTTTTATTAGTCAGTCTTAATATCTTTAGCTGGCGTTTCATTTTGCGACGCTTGGCTAGAAGGATTCAGAGAAGGTAGTTGCCTCAGCTTAATTCCGATACGGCGCATCGACTGTCGCACAGCAAGCAGAATCATCTGTGACTTAATGTTTGATTCTTCGTCGCTTTTAGCTAACGCATTCGCAGGGTCATAAATGTAATTTCGATTCAAGTTAACAACCCTTTCAGAAACCAAAACGATTCCTTTTTGATTCAGTACACGCATTGCAAACGTATATGTTAATTCATATTCGTTGGCCGTTCCTGCCGCGTTCACCGATAATACCCGACGCGAAAATTTATTTTGCAATACAACAAAATGTATCGTATCAACATCGGCTGTCGATAGAACTTTTGCTCCCGATGATTCCAGTTGCTGCTTAACCGCCAAACCTGCTTCACTGTATTGAGCCACACCAGTAATAACTGCATATTTGATCGTGCTAGGCAAGTTACTTACACCACGCAACCGGAAACCACACGATTGCAGCAAACTCACCAGCAAAATCAAAAATAGTATTTTCCTAAATATTATTTTCATTACGGTTTCACCACAATATTAACCAAGCGTTTAGGTATAACAATTACCTTCACTACAGTCAGCCCTTCAATAAAACGTTGTACATTTTCATCTTTAAAGGCTTGCTGTTCAATATCGTCTTTTGATGATTCACTTGCCACCATTATTTTAGCGCGCAACTTACCATTCACTTGAATAATCATTTGAATTTCATCCTGTACTAACGCGTTAGCATCGTATTGCGGCCAAGCATGGTTAACAATATTCTCATCATGCCCTAATGCTTGCCAAAGTTCATGCGTTATATGTGGGATAATTGGTGATAACACCAGCACCATGAGCTCCAACGCCTCATGCATAACAGCGATGCCTTGCTCACTGTTATCATTAAATTTAGTGACACTGTTCATTAATTCCATCACCGCGGCAATAGCGGTATTAAAAGTATAACGCCGGCCAATATCGTCAGTTACTTTTGCAACGGCTTTATGCACTTTCATTCGCAGTTCACGCTGCTCACTATTAAGTGCATCAATATTCAAGTTTTCAAGCATATTGTTTTGTAATGCCTGGTTATGTTTTACAACTATATTCCAGACTCGTTTAATAAAACGATAAGCTCCATCGACACCTGCATCCGACCATTCCAGTGATTGTTCAGGAGGAGCCGCAAACATCATAAACAAACGCGCAGTATCGGCACCGTATTTTTCGATTAGCGCTTGTGGGTCGACTGTGTTGCCTTTGGACTTGGACATTTTACTGCCATCCTTTAAAACCATACCCTGAGTTAACAGGTTTTTAAATGGTTCATCACTTTTAATTAAACCCGCATCACGCATTAATTTATTAAAGAAGCGCGCATACAGTAAATGTAAAATCGCATGTTCAATGCCACCCACATATTGATCCACCGGCAACCAGTAGTCTGCACGTTCATCCACCATTGCAGTATCCGAATCAGCTGAACAATAACGCGCGTAATACCAAGACGATTCCATAAAGGTGTCAAAGGTATCGGTTTCGCGTATCGCAGCCTTACCACATTGGGGGCAAGTGGTTTCATAAAACTCCGGCATCTTTTTAATCGGCGAACCCACACCTTCAAATTTCACATCTTCGGGCAACACCACCGGTAAATCTTTATCCGGTACCGGTACTGCGCCACAGCTATCACAGTTAATAATAGGGATCGGTGCGCCCCAGTAGCGTTGTCGTGACACACCCCAATCACGTAAACGATAGGTTGTCCGTATCTGACCTTGATTGTTTTTATTTAAGTAATCGGCAACTTTTACAAAGGCATCGTCCGAACTTAAACCATCAAACTTGCCCGAATTAGTCAACACACCCTTTTCAGTGAATGCTTGCTCGTTTAAATTTATATCGACATTATCATCGGTAATTACCTGCTGGATAGGCAAACCATATTTAGTCGCAAACTCCCAGTCACGTTGATCATGCGCAGGCACCGACATCACCGCACCTTCGCCATAACCCATTAGTACAAAATTTGCGATAAACACCGGCACCTGTTTACCTGTAACAGGATGAATCGCTTTAAAGCCGGTATCAATACCCAGTTTTTCCTGTGTTTCCACAGCCGCTTCAGCCGTGCCAACTGCGATGCATTGTTTAACAAAAGCAGCAACATTGTCATATTGTGCTGCGGCTTGCTGCGCTAATTCGTGTTCGGCCGCAACGGCTAAGTAAGTCACACCCATTAATGTGTCGGGGCGGGTGGTAAAGACTTTTACGGCTCTATCATGCAGTGCAATTTTAAAGCTTATCTCAACCCCTTCGGAACGCCCAATCCAATTTTTCTGCATGGTACGGACTTGTTCTGGCCAACCGTCTAGCGAATCCAACTCGGTTAGTAATTCATCGGCATAGTCGGTTATTTTAAAAAACCACTGCGGAATTTCCTTACGTACCACATCGGTATCACAACGCCAGCATTTGCCATCAATAACCTGCTCATTCGCTAACACGGTTACGTCTTTCGGACACCAGTTAACCGCAGCGGTTTTTTTATAGACCAACCCCTTTTCATAAAGACGGGTAAACAACCATTGTTCCCAGCGGTAATAATCGGCATTACAGGTGGCCAACTCACGATCCCAATCATAAGCAAAACCCAACTGTTTAAGTTGATCACGCATATAGTCAATATTGTCACGCGTCCAACTTGCCGGTGGTACATTGTTTTTGTGTGCTGCATTTTCGGCCGGCAAACCAAAAGCATCCCAGCCCATCGGCTGCATCACATTTTTACCCAGCATACGCTGATAACGGCTGATCACATCACCAATGGTATAGTTACGCACATGCCCCATATGTAAACGACCACTTGGATAGGGAAACATGGATAAGCAATAAAATTTTTCTTTGCTCTTATCTTCAACAACTTTAAAAGTCTTGTTGATATCCCAGTAGTTCTGGGCGGATTTTTCAATCAACTGATGATTGTATTGTTCGTTCATTTTTTTTGACGACATGGATTTAGTTAACCTACTACAGTGTTATTTTGCAAGATGAGACCTTGCAGGATATTTTACGCATTATCGGTTTGCGCGTCAGGTATTTTTGGTTTTATTCGCGTAAATAATCGCCCCGAATAACAACAGAAAAGCCAGACTGATAACCGGCCAGTTACCCCAACGCACATACGGTGTGGCACCGGTTCGTGGTTGTACTGAATAGGTCAGCACATAAGTCTTAAATTGAGGTGAACGCGCCAGTATTTTGCCCTGATGATCAATGACCGCAGAAATACCATTAGTAGTAGCGCGTAGCAACATTCGCCCTGTTTCAAGCGCCCGCATTTGGGCTATTTGCAAATGCTGGTGAGGTGCAAGCGAATCACCATACCACGCATTATTACTGCCATTCATTAGCAAGGTAGCTTCCGGCAATTGCCGAATCAACTCTTCACCAAAAGAATCTTCATAACAAATAGAGGTCGCCAGCGGTTCACCTCGCATTTTCAACAGGGGTTGATCGACCTTGCCTTTACTAAAGCTCGACATGGGTAGGTCAAAAAATTTAACCAGTCCGCGAATTAAATTGGCTAGCGGAACATATTCACCAAAGGGCACCAGATGCACTTTATTAAAAACGCCAGAATAAGACTCCATATTTTGGTCGTCAGCCGAAAAACTCATCATACTCGAATAGTAATGTTCAAAATCCTTATCCATAAACGGTAAACCAACGATCAAATCCGTATTAGTTTGTTTTGCTTCTTTCGCCAGTGGTAGTAAATAATTTTCATCCAGCTGATGGTAAAAAATCGTCATTGCATTTTCTGGCCAGATAACAACATCACTGCCCCAGTGTTGGCGTGACAACGTAGCATAAGTATCCATACGCTGTTTTATTTTATCTGCGTCCCATTTTGTTATTTGTTCTGCATTGCCTTGAATAAGGCTAACTTTAATTAATTTATCTTTTGGCTCTGTCCATTCAATATTCGACAAACCAAAACCAACAATCAAAATGCTAATAATACTAACTACCGCGACAAGCGATTTTATTTTACCAACTGAACTCAATGCATAAAAAATCAGTGCCGTCATAAAAATAACTAAAAAAGAAACGCCATACACACCGAATACTGGCGCATAACCTGATAGCGGCAACACAGGAAAAGCATACCCAAGATGCAACCACGGCATTCCGGTTAAAAACCAGCCCCTAAGCCATTCAAACAACAGCCATAAAACAGGGAAAACTATAAGGACTTGCAGTGAAAAATGAACATGGAATTTTGTAATTAGTTTGGCCGCCAGCCAACCTTGCAGCGCAATAAATAAAGCAAGATACGCTGCAAATAATGCAACCATAATCACAGCCACCCATGCGGGTGTTGCACCAAACACATGAATCGCAACATAGACCCATGAAAGCCCAAATGCAAAGAACCCAAAGCCAAAGGCAAAACCTAACTTAAAAGCCTGCCGTGGTGTTTTATCCAACCATAAAATGAATAAAATAAGCGGCGATAGAAAGGCAAAAGGAAAAAAATAAATAGGAGAAAAAGCAAGCGGTAAACATAAGCCTGCAAACAGCGCAATAACAGACTGTTTAGAAAAACTTAACTGCTGAATATTTTTTATGGCGGCAGACGTGTCCATTATCTACAGACTCGTATTGAGATTATATTTGCTTGTCATTAGCTTTTACTGAAGTAGAATGGCCATCCTGTTCTACTGTCTGTTCTTCAGTTGAATTATTCTTTTCAGGCTCAACAACACGCGTCACTTCAAGCAAATGAATGCGACGACTGCTAGCACGCAGTACTTTGAAATTAAAACCATATCGATTCACTGACTCGCCGCGCTTTGGCATATGCCCCAGAGCCTTAATTACAATACCACCAATCGTATCAACGTCATCACTCACAACTTCACAATTAAAATGCTCGCTAAACTCATCAATCGGCGTAATTGATTTAACAATGCTGGTACCATTCGAATGTTCATGAATATACGTATCTTCTTCAATATCATGCTCGTCTTCAATTTCACCAACAATTTGCTCCAACACATCTTCAATCGTAACCAGCCCAGCAATACCGCCATACTCATCCACCACAATGGCCATATGGTTACGATTAGCACGAAATTCATCAAGCAGCACATTCAGCCGTTTGCTTTCCGGTACGAATACCGCCGGACGTAATATTTCACGCATATTAAAGCCGTTACTTTCACCATTATTTATTTGCGTTAACAAGTCTTTCGCTAATAATATGCCAACCACTTCATCTTTGTTTTCTCCAATAACAGGAAAACGTGAATGTGCAGACTCAATAACTGTCGGTAATATTGTTTTTAAATCGGATTCACGTTCAACCACCACAATTTGTGAGCGGGGGATCATAATGTCACGCACCTGCATTTCGGCAACCTGCATGACACCTTCAATCATTGTTAATGAATATTGATCGAGCAGGTTATTTTTCTTCGCTTCCTGCATAACATCTAATAATTGTTCTTGATCTTTCACTTCATTTTGAAAAAATTGTGTGACGCGCTCAAACCAGCTGGGCTGACTGGTTTCTACTTGTAAATCTTCAGGTGAATTATTCTGTGACTCACTCATTAAGGTTGTTCCGTATAAGGGTTGGGATAACCCAGTTGTGAAAGAATCCTGATTTCTAGGGCTTCCATCAAGCGGGCATCATCATCATTGGTATGATCATAATTTAATAAATGCAGCACACCATGCACTATCATATGTGCCCAGTGTTGCTCAATTTTTTTGTTTTGCTGTTGCGCCTCGGCTTCAACAATGCGAGCGCAAACAACAATGTCGCCCAAAATATTAAGCTGTTGACATTGTTTGAAAATTTCAGGCGTATCAAAAGGGAAAGACAGTACGTTAGTTGGCGTGTTTTTCAGCCTGTACTGGTTATTTAATTGTTGGCTATCGACTTTATCAACAACGCGAATCGCCACTTCATAATCGGTCTGTTCTAATTGTTTGTAATCGATAAGAAAAGAAATAACCGCCGACACCCACTCACTGAATATTTTATCTGCCGGCACAGAAACATCTGCATACATGCACTGTACATCAACAGCGCAAGAATATTTCGACGGAGGTTCTGCTGAGGTATTATTCATTTATTTTTGTTCATCTACTTTAGGGGAATTTTGCTGTGATGACTTAAGCGATGCTTCTTCATCTTCACGATTCTGATACGCGGTTACTATTTGCTGAACCAGCGGATGCCGCACCACATCTTTTGCCTTAAAAAAAGTAAAGCTGATTTCTTTGACATCGACCAGCACATCGATAACATGCCGCAAACCAGAACGCTGCCCGCGCGGTAAATCAACCTGAGTCACATCGCCGGTTACAATCACTTTGGAACCAAAACCAATGCGGGTCAAAAACATTTTCATTTGTTCAACGGTAGTATTTTGCGCTTCATCGAGAATAATAAAAGAGTCGTTGAGTGAACGGCCACGCATATAGGCTAACGGTGCTACTTCAATCACATTACGTTCAATTAATTTTGCAACATAATCAAAACCCAGCATTTCATAAAGCGCATCGTATAGTGGGCGCAAGTAAGGGTCTATTTTTTGTGACAGATCCCCCGGTAAAAAGCCCAAGCGTTCACCACTTTCGACCGCTGGACGCGTTAAAATAATTCTATCCACTTGTTCTTTTTGCAAAGCAGCCACCGCAGAGGCCACCGCTAAATAAGTTTTACCGGTACCGGCTGGGCCCACACCAAAATTAATATCGTGTGACAGGATCCGTGACAGGTAATGTTTTTGATTGGGGCCTCGACCACGCACAATTCCGTGTTGGGTTTTAATCGCAACATCTTCCACCACTTCGGCGGGTGCTTTTACATAAGACTCCACACCTGCTTGTTGCAACAACAGGTTGATTGAACTGGGTTCAAGTTCCACTTTGTCTGTTTCGTTATAAAGTTCACGCAACAAAGCTTCGGCTGCCTGTACAGAATCAGTTTCACCAATCACTTTAAAGGTATTGCCACGATTATTAATTTCAACACCCAGACGTTGTTCTATCTGCCGTAAATGCTCATCGAACTGGCCACACAAATTCGCCAGACGACGATTGTCGGCCGGTTCTAAAATAATAGAGCTTGATTGGATAGTTGTATTCAATGTTGTTAAATTAAATAAGCAAGATGTTACGCGCAGTACGCATTATTGGTGAGATCCGTTTGAAACCGAATCAGATAAGGGAAGCTCTCCCTGAAGAGAGTTTGCAAAAGCTGCGGTGATATTCACGTTTATAAAAGTACCGATTAAGTCGTGGTTACCCGTAAAGTTTACCACACGATTGTTCTCTGTGCGGCCAGTTAGCTGAGAATTTTTTGTGCTAACAGTCGCATCAAAATCCACTGCTACCGATTTATCCCCGGCATAGGCACTTAAATCGAGCTGTTTTTTCTGCTTGGGTGATAACCCCGTGACTAAAATCCGCTGTGTAGAACCGACCATTTTACGGCTAATATCGGCCGACTGCTGACTTAGACGCTGCTGTAACAATGCAAGCCGTTGTTTTTTAAGCTCTAAAGGTACATCATCATCTATGTCTGCAGCGGGCGTACCGGGGCGTTGGCTGTAAACAAAGCTATAGGAATGGTCGAAATTTATTTCGGCAATAAAATCCATGGTGTCTTTGAAGTCCCGCTCTGTTTCGCCTGGGTAACCGACAATAAAATCAGACGACAGACTAATATTCGGGCGAATTTCACGGATCCGGTGCACAATATCTCGGTATTCATCGGTCGTGTGGCGTCTTTTCATGGCTTGCAACAAGGCATTGGAGCCGGTTTGAATCGGTAAATGCAGGTGACTGACTAACTTGGGAATTTCAGCATAGCTCTGGATCAGGCTATCACTCATTTCAAGCGGGTGCGAGGTGCTATAACGAATACGCTCAATACCCTCAATGGCGGCCACATAGTGCATTAACAAAGCAAGGTCAGCGGTGTCACCATCATGGGTTTCGCCCTGATAGGCATTGACGTTTTGCCCCAGCAGAGTGACTTCTTTCACCCCACGCGCGGCTAAACCGGCAATTTCGGCCACCACGTCATCAAATGGCCGACTGAATTCCTCCCCACGCGTATACGGCACTACGCAGAAAGTACAATATTTGCTGCACCCTTCCATTATCGACACGTAAGCGGTGACACCGTCGACGCGCGCTTCCGGCATATGATCAAATTTTTCAATTTCAGGAAAACTAATGTCAATTTGCGACTTTTTCTGTTTAATCGCCTGATCAAACAATTGCGGCAAACGATGTAGGGTTTGCGGACCAAAAATTAAATCGACATAACTCGCACGTTTTAGTATCGCCCTTCCTTCTTGGCTGGCGACACAACCACCCACGCCAATAACCAATTCAGGTTGTTTGGCTTTTAATTTGCGCCAACGCCCAAGCTGAGAAAAGACCTTTTCCTGTGCTTTTTCGCGCACAGAGCAGGTGTTTAACAGTAATACATCGGCCTGTGCTTCATCTTGGGTCAATTCCAGATCGTGCGAATCCATCAGAATATCCGCCATTTTACTGGAGTCATACTCATTCATCGCACAACCGAATGTTTTGATAAAGACTTTTTTGCTCATGATATTTAAAAAAACGTGGGATAGGTCATCAATTAGTAAGGGCGGGCTAAAATACCATTAAGCGCGGCACTTTTCCAGTTTTGAGCTTGCCTTTGCCTGAATAAATAGGCCAAAACAGCACTTAGAGTACCCATATTCAGACAAATTTTAGCTACACTTTAATAAAAGTACACTTACTAGTAAGGTATATAAAATGAAATTTCTAAGCTTATTACTTGGGCTAGTTATCTTTGTGGCGGTATTATACCAATCTGTTTTTACACCCGCTGTCAGTACACAGCCACAAAGGCAAAAAGTGCCGGAAGTGTCAGCGGCGCTGCAAACATTAAAACAGGCTCAGGAACTCAAGCAGAAATTAAACGATCAGGCGAATAAGATGAATTACGATGATCAACTAAGGCAACGCTGAATTAATCAATGATAGTAACCAGCTGTTTATGCAACACTTCAAGTTTTGTGTTGATCTCAACCCCTTTATAAAAAGCATTATTGATTCTGGATAAACAAGTCTTTGAAATTTTCATAACACTCTCTTCCTGGTACTCAGTTAAGCCCAGTAATAATAAAACCTCTTCCATATCTTCCATCATATCTTCAAGTGCAGCTATATTTTCTTTTTGCAAAGCAGCAAAAGATGAATCAATGTCCATCATGGTTGTACTCACCATTTCAACCACTTCCCGTTTCTGTTTTGCTGCAGAATGAATAAATAAAATATCAATACGCGATTCAAGCGCATCGGCCAGAGTGCCAAGAATATCTTTTAAGCGGCCATACTTTTCGGCATCTTCCAACGGCATATTTTTAATCAGAAATGAGAACCGGGTATAATTTAAAATGGTACGCTTACCAAAATCAAAAAAACGCGTTTGCTTTCGTGCTGCAAGCATTAGATCTTTTTCGATAGGCGGGAGTGCCCCGCACTCGCAAAAGCCTATCGATTGGTTATCTAAATCATAAATTTGCAAGGAACACTTCAACCCCAGCATATTCGTTGTTATAAATAAATAATTGGCTAAATCTTTAAATGACTTTGCTAATGCACATGCTTTATAAAATTCAAGTATTTGACCTAATTCACTAGAATAAGTCATCGCCTGCATAGCCGTATTATAATACTCGTCTAATTGTTCCTTAATTTCACCATTTTGCTGATAATTCTCTATCAGGCTTTTTACTTTTAAAATAAGTTCATCATATACAATCGGTTTATGGATATAGTCATCCGCGCCTAATGAATAACCAACAACTAACTCGTCAAGCTCAGTCACGGAAGAAACAAATATAAAGGGGATGTCTTTCGTTTTTTCATCGGCTTTTACCTGACGGCAAAATTCATGTCCATCCATCTCAGACAAGAGGACATCAGAAATAATAAGGTCAACGGTCACTTGCTGCAAAATAACTAATGCCTGCTCAGCACTGTTCGCAACAACCGTTTTGTAACCCTGCTCCTTGGCATGCTGACGATATAGATTTAAAACAGCATCATCGCTATCAATCGCTAAAATGGTTGTTTTTTTTGCCATGCGTCAGAAATATCTTCCCAGATTATCAATATTGTCCAAATAGCTAATATTGATAGCGACAACAATTTCTTCGGCTTTAGTATTTATCCCTAAACCTTTGAAATAAAACACTCTATAAGCAAATAGTAAGGTCTTTACTGTCTTCCACAACAGACATCACGACCAAAATAGTCGTGCGTCTGCTTAGGGATGATAGACCAGCGTTTTCGAGAAATCCGTGTTAGGCAGGATCCGTTGTTGCCTTAGACGGCACATATTGACTCGGGTTTGCCTGAAATTTACTGTGGCAACTATCAGAACAAAAATATAGCGTTGTGCCCTGATACTCTTCTGTCGCTGCCGCTTTAGTTTCTTCAATTGTCATACCGCATACAGGATCTTTAACCATGATTGTTCTCCTTTGTTTGTTTAACTGTAAAACTTAATTTAACTGTAGCCCAAATGCAGCCCAGTGTTTATTGGGCGGAATCTGGGAAAACTTAACATCCCAGATTACATTTTATTTCATCCGAGCTAGCTAAAATAATTAGATTTTTTAGCCTTAACTGAAGTATACAACCTGCGTGTTACACACAGGTCAAGTTTTAACCTGCTGGCACGGCAAACAGCAAAACAAAACCAAGAATAAGCGCAATAAAAACAAACAGAATACGCTCGCGAACATTTCGGCAAACGCTAAAAGCAACCAGACACTGCAGCAAATAATAAAAAGCAAACGCGCGTGATGCCAGTGTAATAATCTCAAAGGTTGAACCAGACCATGCCAATGTCATTGCCGATACACCCACCAGCAAATATCCCCACCGAGCACTAAGACGTTGCTGAGTTGCTTCTTGCATATTGGCGGCGGCCGCCAGCGTATCAGCAACCGCCGCAGAAAACTGCGACATGCTGGCTGCAATAATCAATGGCAGAGGTAGTAAAATGGAAGCGGTTGCCGCTAACGTTATCAGGCTATTTTCAGCATAATTTCCATTTAGTACCGAGACAATCGGCAGTGCCAGCGCAACAAATAAAACATAAATACTCAACGAGAAATATTGCGACCAGCGTGAAGCGCGAATACGAGTGGCCGTATCAAATGATTTACCCAGATAACGGGTTGTTTCAAAACCTTGCACCACTATTAATGTGCCCGCGACGATGGTGATAATCTCCCAGGCGCTTCGTTGTGGCATATCAGGTAAAGTAAAATACCCTTGTGATAAAAACTGCTTAGCGTCATAAACAGCGAATAAAATAAGCAACACCGCAAGAATAACAAGGGTGACATAAAGCGCCCAGCGTTCCAGATGTTCCAGCGGTTTCAGGCCACCGAATAAACCAATAATAGTGATAACACCAATAATTATCGTGGTCATCAAACTATTATTAAACGCATTATCCAGCTCGAAACTGGCTAGAACAAAAGACGACAGGATATGTATATAAAGGCAGACCGAAACCACATAGGCTGCCACCAGTGCAAAATCAGAAAGTCGTTCCGTTATAAGCGTAAATTTTTGACTGCCCTTTGCCAGCACCGGTTCGGCACACAAAATATTATGCCGAACGATTTTGCCGACAAAAAAGGCAACAAAGGCAACCACTGTCATCGCCAGTATGGCATAGGGGCCAACCGCACTTGCCAAAATAGGAACAACAACCAGAAACCCGCTGCCAAAAATAGAAGCAAGTGGTGTACTCATTGCAGGAACAATACTCCTTACAGTGCTTGCACCTGCTTCTATATTGCAGCTATCTTGATCCGCTGAATGATTTGCTGACATGGATTGATTTCTATTTACGTTGCAAAAGAATTGACCTTCACTAAAATATCATTCAATGTAGAGCGAGTATACAGTTAGTATTGTTTTAACTGATCCGACTCCAATTAAATACGATATCCGTATGGTTATTTTTCCCCATACAGTATTGAAGATAATAAAAAGGATATTTAAAATGAGCAGCTTGCAGCAGTATGGGTTATTACTGGCTTTAGTCGTAGGTACCGTTGGTTTTATTTTATTAATCTATGCCATTTCACGTTTTTTTGGTAAAGCACGGCAAGAACCCGGTAAAGATGTACCGGCTACAGCCGGACAGTTATCGCGCGAGCCGGTCTGGGTTCGTTATCACGCACGTTATTACGGTTATGCTTTATTGTTTTTGGCCTTTGATATGGAAATGGCTTATATGTATCCGTGGGCGGTGGTCTATAAACAAGTAGGCATCGTTGCCTTGCTTGATATGGGTGTTTTTCTTGCCATTTTATTTTTAGGTTTGTTGTACGGCTGGAGTCAGGGTGCGCTACGCCGACAGTAAGGAAGACAATCAATGATCGCCGGTGCCCGACAGGCAACACAAACCGTTTTAAAACGGTTTGTTGCCTATTCCATGTCACAGGATCTTGGTGTTTATGTCGTACCGGGAACTGAAATAACGCGGGCATACGGTCTGGATATTGAAGCCGCCGGTATGAACATCGTGGCAAGTCCTCGCCATGCCTGTGTTCTGCTTATTGTAGGTGATATGCCATCTGCATTACGCGATGCAGCGGCGGTGATCTATGCACAAATGCCACGACCACGCGTTTTGTTTAGCCTGACAACATCAGAAGCTGAATTATCACCATTACCTGCTGCCGATATTGTTGCCGGACTTTCTCAACAAGAACTCGTTCAGGGTATTGAACAACTGCGCAAAGCACTCGCAGAAGGCGCCTTCCACTCCGATGTTACTGACTTTGATGCAGCGGTTTTACAAATTCGTATCGAATACGTTTGCCCGATGCACCCGGAAGTCATTCAGGATGAACCCGGCTCCTGCCCTAAGTGCGGGATGAACCTGATGCCGCGAGAAGTGCAGGCAAATGCTGCGCATAATCATACTGAACATAAAATGGATAGTGATGAGCATTCTGCTATGACACATCCAGAACAACAGGGTGCGCCTGTCACATACACCTGCCCCATGCACCCGGAAGTAGTTCAGAATGAACCGGGCTCCTGCCCTAAGTGTGGAATGAATTTAGAACCACGTGAAATAGAAGCAAAACACGATCATGACACTACCGTTGAATACACTTGTCCGATGCATCCCGAGGTCGTGCAAAATGAACCTGGTTCCTGTCCCGAGTGCGGAATGAATTTAGAACCGCATGAGGTCGAAGCTCATCACGATCATCACCAAATGGATCATGCAGCGGTTGAATACACTTGTCCAATGCACCCCGAAGTCGTGCAAAACGAACCCGGTTCCTGTCCTGAATGCGGTATGAATTTAGAACCGCGTGAGATCGAAACCAAACACGAACATAATGCTGAAATTGAATACACTTGCCCAATGCACCCCGAGGTCGTCCAAGCTGAACCCGGTTCCTGTCCCGAATGTGGCATGAATTTAGAGCCGCGTGAGGTCGAAACCAAACACGATCATAGTGCTAAAGTTGAGTACACTTGTCCGATGCACCCCGAGGTCGTGCAAAATGAACCCGGTTCCTGTCCTAAATGCGGTATGTTTCTTGAGCCACGAGAACATCAAGCAGAACATCACGATCACGCTGCGATGAAATCCGGTATGGATCATGCGGAATCCAGTTTTATGTCGATGATCGATGTAACCAAAGATCTACCCCGCAGTGGTGATGGTTTAGCAATGGACTGGATCGATGTGCCTTTTGGGCCTTTATTTCCAGGCTTACCGGGTGGATTGTTACTGACACTAACACTCGATGGCGATACCGTTGCTGCGGCTAACGCTGATACGCTGGTAGGCAACAAATTATCATTGTGTCATGCAATAAGCTTCGATGATTTTATTCAGCGACTCGCTAAACTTGATCCACTCACTCCAATAAGTTACCCGGCGCTTGGCTGTTTAGCGATTGAAGATGCCGCCAGTATAGAGGTTGAAACAAATACAGCTAAAGTTCGGCTTGTTGCTCTGGAAAGAGAACGCATTATTAGCCACCTGAGCTGGCTGACTTTGTTTGCAGAACAAACCGGTTATGACTGGTTAAAAGATCGCGCCTCATCATTACAAGCCTCTTTTATGCAGGCAGATATAAAGCAAATTATAAAATTGAAAAAAACCGTTGTTAATTTACATAAACGATTGCAGCACACACCTTTATTAAAATCCTGCACCACGGGGATCGGTCAGCTGCTTGTAAATACTGATATGACCGTATCCGGTCCAGTCGCACGTGCATCAGGAATACACAATGATGCTCGCAGCAGTCATAAAATTTACAATGAACTGGGTTTTACAATACTCACCGCAACCGGCAATGATGCCTATGCGCGTTTACAACTTCGTCTAGATGAAATAAAACAAAGTATCGAGTTAATCGAAAAGGCTGCTATCCCTAACGATTCATTAGTGAATAACATAACGATTTCGCCTGACAATAATATTGATACTTTCAACGGACAAGGACAAGCGATTATCGAAACACCACGCGGGCAAGCACGTCTGCAATTAACACTGGAAAACAAAAAGGTTACTTCAGCACAACTGGAAACCCCGTCAACCCAACACTTGGCATTAATTGAGTCGTTAACGGATCAACAGGAACTCGGTAGCGCCCTGCTTTCAGTTTGTTCACTGGACTTATCTCCCTGGGAGATACAACAATGAACACGCTAATTATTTTGCTTTTGTTGTTGCTCGGTGCGTATTTTGTTGCGGTATTGGAAAACTGGATTAGCAAAGGACGTTTTCAACTCGGTGCCCCCCTTTTTGCAGCTGTTGCTTTTCTCGGACGGGAATCGTTTATTCCGCGCAAACCCGATCAAATTTTTTATGAAGTCGGCCCGGTACTTTTACTGCTATCGGCAATACTGGCGGCGGCGGTTATACCCCTTACACCTGATTTAATCATCACTGACCTTGCCACCGGGGCATTATTTATTAATGCCGCGCTGGTGTATGTACTGGTTGCCTTACTGATGGCTGGCTGGGGGCCAGACGGTGCTTATTCCATGATTGGTGGCTGGCGTTTTCTGGGGCAGCTTATCGCCTATGCGATGTTGATCGTGATGCCGATTACGGCGGTTGCAATGCGAGCCGAGTCATTATTAACAACACAAATTGTGGTTTCACAAGCCGGGCTATGGAACATAGCCTACCAACCTTTAGGCTTTGTGCTGTTCTTTATTGCCTCGATGGCGCTGGCATTTTTACCGCCGTTCGACATGATGATTGCGAAAGGCGAACTGGCGGGCGGGGTGGAAGCGGAATACAGTGGCATGCGACTGGCCATATTCCGACTGGGGCGACTGGTTTTAATTATTACCCTGGCCGCCGCCACGGTTGTTTTTTATCTGGGTGGCTGGCAAGGCTTGCCAGGAATCGACTTACCCCTCTGGGCGTGGAGTGCGATTAAAATACTGCTCGTCACCGCAACCATGTTACTCATCGGCCGTTATATACCACGTATTCGTGAAGCCCATTTGCTTTCATGGTGCTGGATTTTCGGCATACCGTTGGCATTGCTGAATATTTTTATTGTTGGCGTACTGGTACTGGAGTTCCCTTAAATGACAGCTCAGGCATTTTTTATCGGTTTTTTTGGACTCGCTGCAGTGTGGTTTGGCATTGTGGTGTTCCGCACTTATTCCATGATGCGTTCGGCCATCGCCTTGCTGTTTTCACAAACCGCACTGGGGGCGATGTTTTTAAGTATGCAGGCCGAATTTCTCGGTGTACTGCAAATAATGATGATGGCAACGGAAATGAGTATTATGGCCATCTTTATGGTGATGTTTATGATGGACCCCGGCGGCCTGGGTGAAATGGATATGACCCATCAAAAACGCCTGTCTTTAATCGCCGGTTTTGTGTCATTTGTTGGTGCTGTGGCAGTGGCGGTCTTCGTAGACTGGGGGCCGGTGGCCACCACCTTCCCGGATGCCGCACAACAGACGGTCGATCTGGGGCTTGAACTACTGGATCGTTCCATGCTGATTTTTGAAACTGCCGGTATCACCATTTTAACCGCGATGATTGCGGCCACGGCCGTTGCCATCCAGCCGGTTAAAAAGGGAGATGACAAATGAGCCCTGAAATAAGTATGGAAATGATCATTGCCTTAACCGCTGGTGCCGCATTATTTGGTGTGGGTATATACGGTGCACTATCGCAAACCAATCTGGTGATGATCATGATGGGCGTGGAACTTATTCTTGCCGGTGCCATGGTGAATCTGCTGGCATTCTGGCGTTATCTCCACCCGGACGTTGCGGCCGGACAAATGTTTGTGCTGATAGTGATGACTGTGATGGCGATTGAAATGGCGGTGGGCTTTGGTGTTGCTATCGCGCGTTTCCGTGCCAAAGGTTCAGTCGAAATGGAAGAAGCGGTGGATTTAAAAGGATGAGTTTTATTGCTGCGACTATTTTGGCACCGCTTGCTGCCTCACTGCTCATCCTGTTAATACGCCGAATACCGGTATTATTGGCCTTGTCAGGTATCGCGCTGGGTTTATTCGCCAGTTTGACATTGCTGTTTAATGTATCGAGTGGTGGTAATAGCGAACTGCTGTTACCCGGCTTGCCCCATATGCCGCTGCGACTGATTGCAACACCGTTAACCGTATTACTGTCCACCATGGTCTCGGTAATCGGCAGTTTTGTGCTGGTCTATGCCGTGGGTTATATGAAATCCGACACTGAAAAAGTGCGCTTTTTCGCCACCATGCTGTTGTTTATTGCTGCCATGCAGACTCTGGTGCTTGCCGGCGACTGGATATTATTATTATCTGCCTGGGAGCTGATTGGCCTGAGCAGTTATTTATTAATTGGTTTCTGGTATCAGAAACCGGGGGTTAAATCGGCCGCCACGCGCGCCTTTATGGTCACCCGCAGTGCCGATTTAGGCCTTTATATTGCCGTGTTTATTTTAATCGCCAGCACCGGCAGCAGCGAAATTGCCGCCACCTTAAACACCAGTGGCAACCCGGCCATTGCAGCCGGATTATTACTGCTGATTGCCGCAATGGGTAAATCAGCTCAAACCCCGTTGCATGACTGGTTACAACGGGCGATGGCCGGGCCGACACCGGTATCGGCTTTATTACACTCGGCCACCCTGGTGGCAGCGGGCGCCATTTTATTAATTCGCACCGCACCGATGTTAACGCCGGAAACCTTACTGGTGATTGGTATCGTTGGCGGGGTAACCACCGTTGTCACCGGTTTGATTGCGCTGGGCGAAGCGGATCTTAAGCGCATGTTGGCCGCCTCCACTTCCAGCCAGTACGGTTTAATGCTGGTGGCCGTTGGCGCAGGTGTACCGTTAGCCGCCTTACTGCATTTGATTGCCCATGCGGCAATAAAGAGCAGCTTGTTTTTAGGTGCCGGTGTTTTCCAGCATAGCCGTGAAACCACCATGCTGGAACAACTACGCGGTGTGGGACGCGAACGACTAAAAATATTTATTGGCTTTGCTCTGGCAGCACTGGCACTGGCCGGTATCCCGCCATTAAGTGGCTTTTTCTCCAAAGATGCCATTATTGCCGCGTCACTGAACTCGGACTATATCTGGATACTGCTGCCGTTTGCTCTGGCAGGTACTTTGCTGACTGGCAGTTATATGGCCAGAGCCTTATCGATTCTGTGGTATAAAAATCAAGGGTATAAAAACCAGGGGCATAAAAATCAGCAACAAAAAAGCAGCCAGAGCAAATCCGTTGCCGGCCTTGTCTGGATGGGCACGGGGCTGGCCGGGCTGGTCACATTAGCCGTTGTTTTAGCGGCCACTTTCCCTGCAATTAAGTCATTATTAAATATCCCGCTAGCCGAAAACATCACAACTGAGTTTCTTCCTGAAATACTAGGGCTAGTTGCCGCCTTAAGTGGTTTGTTTCTTGGCTGGTTTATTCCAGTACAACGTTTACTGGGGCCACTGCTATCGTGGGCGAACAACGGCTTTTCCGTTGCCGGCGGTTTCGATAATTTAATGGTACGCCCGGCACTGGCCATGGCGCGTGGCTGCGAAAAGCTGGAGCGCATTTTTTACGAAGGCGTGCTCGCAATAGGCCGAATGGGGCTTAAAGTGGGTCGAATTGTACGCCGAACGGATGATAAAGGCATTGACGGCTTTATCTTTTCGTTTGTAGACAGCACCGTTAACCTTGCCGCCAAAGCGCGTACTTTACAAAGTGGGTTAATTCATAAAGAACTGGCTATCAGCACCGTTGCCAGTGCGATGATTTTAGCCATTAGCTTGATTGCACTTATGGTTTATTAACCATGAGTATATTAATAAGAGGACTTTTTTAGTGTATCCAATCGTATCGACAACTGTCTTTTTGCCCTTGCTCGGCGCACTGCTGGTATTGCTTATGCGTAAAGCTCCGCCGCACGTTGTTCATGGTATCGGTATTGCCACCAGTGGCGTGACATTACTGGGTGCCCTTATTATGTGGTCTCGCGGTGTCAATGAAACCGGCTTTGCCCAGCTTGAACAAATCGACTGGATGCCTTCGATTGGCGCGGCTTACCGAGTGGGTGTGGATGGTATTAGCTTGCCGCTGGTGCTGCTCACCGCATTGTTATTTTTTGTTACCTTTATTTATTCGGCCAAAGTACGCAAGCAGTCACATGCTTTTGTTGCACTGATGTTATTGCTGGAAACTGCCTCCATTGGTGCTTTTGTCGCGCTGGATGCAATTTTATTTTATGTATTCTTCGAAGTGTCGCTGGTGTCCATGTACTTTATGATTGCACAATGGGGTCACGAAGATCGACAACGCGCTGCCTTGATGTTTTTTATTTACACCTTCCTCGGCAGCTTGCCGTTACTGCTGGCGATTTTGGGTTTATACCTCGGTAGTGATCCCTATACCTTCGATATGCGAGTCTGGATTAGCAACCCGCCTTTAGATGGGCTTGCGGCCATGCTGGCATTGATAGCCATGCTGATTACCTTCGCGGTCAAAACCCCGGTGTTCCCGTTCCATACCTGGTTACCGGCCGCGCATGTTCAGGCTCCCGCAGCCGGCAGTGTGATTCTGGCCGGTGTGATGTTGAAATTCGGCACCTATGGGCTGGTACGTTTTGCTTACCAGATGACACCGGATGCTTTTCGTGAGGCCGGCGTGGTGATTCTGATATTCGGCGTGATTGCCGCACTGTATGGTGCTTTTGCTGCACTGGCACAAAGCGATCTCAAACGTCTGGTGGCTTATACCTCCATTAATCATATGGGCTATATCATCATCGGGGTCGCCATTGCCGCACTGGCAACCGATCCGGCGATCCGTGCCACGGCACTGGATGGGTCTGTTTTACAAATGGTCAGCCATGGGCTGGTGACGGGTGCCTTATTCCTGCTGGTTGGCATGTTACAGGATCGCGCCCATACAAGGGACATGGCTCAGTTTGGGGGATTAATAAAAGTCGTGCCAATACTGGGCTGGTCGTTCGTGCTGGCCGCTTTTGCTTCACTGGGCTTGCCCGGGCTGGCACATTTTCCGGCAGAATTTCAGATTTTTCTCGCCACCTTACAGGTTGAACCGATTGCGATTATTGCCATTGTCGGCATTGTTATTACCGCCGGTTTATACCTACGTGCGATTGCGCAGGTTTTTCTGGGTGAAATAAATAAAACGGTTTATGACAATGGGGCAACAGCCGCTACCCTGCCAGATCTAAACAGCCGCGAACTACTTGCACTGGCACCGCTGCTGATATTTACGATTGTGCTCGGTGTTGCACCAGGCTGGGTGCTGGACGTGATTCATACAACCACCATAGCGTTGCCATTCTAATGGAAAAAGAGTTTGCTTTGATGATGGGACGCGATCTTGCTTTACTGATCCCCGAGATTATTATCCTGCTCACGGTGGTTTTTGCACTGATTGCCGAAATGCTACGTGCCCCACGGATTGCGCTGGCCGTTACTGTGACAGGTTTGCTGCTGGCAACCTGGCAAAGTTTCCTCTTACTGGGGCTGAATACGACGGTGTTTGGTGGTACATTCCGCATTGATCTGCTCAGCGTATGGGCAAAAATTATTCTGCTACCGACAACCGTGTTGTCACTACTGTTAGCGCGTGCCGAACTGACCGGCAGTGATCGTGAAGGTACCGTTTATGTACTGGTAACACTGGTCAGTCTGGCTTCTATATTATTGGCGGGGGTAGGCGATAGTATGTTGCTGGTACTGGGCGTCCTGCTATCGGGGCTGGCCTCGTTTGCACTGGTGGCCTACCCGCGTAATGACAGTGCCACCGAAGCGGCAATGAAGTTTTTTGTTTTCGGTTCAGTCGTCACCAGCATTATGATTTTTGGGCTTAGCTACTGGTTTGGTGGCAGTGGCTCGACATTACTCAGTGAACTGCGACAGCTTGAAACCTCACCGGCTCTGGCCGTGATTGGTTTTATTGCCGTAATTATTGGCCTGGGTTACAAAGCATCGTTAGTACCGCTGCATTTCTGGGCACCGGATGCCTATGAAGGTGCGCCGATATCCATTGCAGCCTATCTGTCAGTGGTACCAAAAATTGGCGCTATCCTGGCCTTTGCTCAGGTCGTGCGCGATATACCAATGGCAACGGGCTGGCCTTTGATAATTGCAGTGGTTGCGGTACTCACTATGACCTATGGTTATCTGGCTGCACTGGTACAAAAAAATGTTGTTCGTTTACTAGCTTATTCCTCTGTTGCACAGGCCGGTTATTTTCTTTTAGGTATCGTTGCGGTGGGAACAAGCTCGCTGGCACTGCCATCCTTAATTATTTTTTCTGCCGCCTATGCAGCAATGAATATTGGTGCCTTTGCCATTGTAATGCGAGTAGGCCGAACACTGGATAACTTTAAAAGTATGGGGCGGCAAAGCCCCGTTCTGGGTGTGGCAATGGTGCTCTTTCTTTTATCGCTGGCGGGTATTCCACCGCTGGCCGGTTTTGTTGGTAAATTTTTATTATTCGGTGCGGCAATAGACGCCGGTTTTTTATGGCTAACCGTGGTGGCGATTCTTAACAGTGTATTATCACTCGCTGTTTATCTGCGCATTATGGTGCCGATGTATAAGCAACAAAGTCATTGCCATGAACCAACAACGAATGTTGCAGCTACCACGGTACCATCATTATTAATTAAACTGGTATGGGGTACCGCACTGCTGTTCACAATAGGCATCGGGCTAGCAGCACAACTTTTGCTTAAACAATTAGGATAAATAAACCCCACCTTTACATAAGAAGCTAGAGTTATGCTAGTCAATAATTGTAACAAGGCGTTTATGCAATTCTTCAAGTTTTGAGTTAATCTCTACCCCATGACAAAAGGCTTGATGGGTCTTACCCAGACAGTTCTGGGCAATGCTTAGGATATTTTCTTCCTGATGTTCCGTTAAACCTAAAATTAACAGTGCCTCTTCCAGTTCTTCCAGCATATCTTCGATGGCTGCAACATTTTGTTTCTGTAGTTTTTTAAAAGAAGAATCAACATCCATCATGGTAATACTAACGCTTTCAACCACTTCCTGTTTCTGCATCAAGGAATCGTTGGCAAATATATAATCCACTCGTGAACTGATTGCATCGCATAAGGTACCTAGAATATCCTTTAGCCGACCGTATTTATCCGTATCGTCTATCGGCATGTTTTTTATCAATAAAGAAAAATTCTCATAACTAACAATCGTACGAACACCAAAGTCATAAAAACGTGACTGTCCACGAGCCAGTGACATTATTTCCATTTCGAGTGGCGGCAATTCACCCTGCTCCGTAAATCCTATGGGTTTGTTATTATTGTCATAAACCTGAAATGAGCATTTCAGATCCAGCTGCTTAACACTCATAAAAATATAATTAGCTAATTCACGAAAAGATCTGGCAGAAATGCATACTTTATAAAACTCAAGGATAATACCTATCTCGCTTGAATAGGTCATTGCCTGCATGGCAGTTTTGTAATAATTGTCCAGCTGTTGCTGAACCTCTTCATTCTTTTTGTTGACTCTAAGAATATGCTGAATTTTCAGAATAAACTGATCATAGACAACCGGCTTGGTAATGTACTCATCCGCACCTAATGAATAACCGACTATCAACTCTTCAAGCTCGGTCATCTCAGAAACAAACACAAAGGGAATTTTACTGGTTTGCGGGTTGGCTTTTAATTGCCTGCAAAGTTCATAGCCATCCAGTTCGGGAAGCAAAACTTCAGATATTACAAGATCAACCTTCACCTGCTCCAGCATGGTCAGCGCTTCTTCAGCACTATGGGCAAAGATGGTTTTGTAGCCCTGTTCTTTAGCATGCTGACGGTATAAAGCAAGCACCTCTTCGTTTTTGTCAACGGCTAATATGGTTTCTTTTTGTGTCATTAATGTCAGCGCCTTTCCCGATTACTCCATATTTACATTATCGGTCAATAAAACGCTTAACTTTAACAAGGCGTTACATTTATTAAAGAGATAAATGGCTATTAATCAATATCCGACTCTGCAGAGATCCGGTGAATACTTAAATCTGCACCAAGATGTTCTTCTTCTGCACTTAAACGAATACCAACAAGCTTTTTAATAACACCATACACAATAAAACCACCTAATAGTGCAACACTGAGCCCCATCAACGTGCCGACTAGCTGCGACATAAAAGTAACACCGCCGAGGCCGCCAAACACTTCAAGTCCGAAGATACCGGCAGCAAGCCCCCCCCATGCACCACATAAGCCATGCAACGGCCAAACACCAAGTACATCATCAATTTTCCATTTGTTGTGGCACTGCGTGAATGCCCAGACAAATAAACCACCGGCAATTAATCCCGTTCCCAACGCACCCACCGGGTGCATAATGTCTGAACCTGCACAGACTGCAACTAAACCAGCTAATGGCCCATTGTGTACAAAACCAGGGTCGTTCTTGCCCACTACTAACGCCGCTAGAATGCCACCCACCATTGCCATTAAGGAATTTATTGCCACTAGGCCGCTAATAGCATCAATGGTTTGCGCGGACATCACATTAAAACCAAACCAGCCTACCGTTAACACCCATGCACCCAGCGCCAGAAACGGAATACTTGACGGTGGGTGTGAAATAGAGCTACTGCCGCCTTTAGGCAGGCGTCGGCCGAGTAAAACGACCGCAGCAAGCGCTAACCAGCCCCCCATCGCATGCACAACAATTGAACCGGCAAAATCATGGAATTCGGCACCAAAGCTTTCATTTATCCATGCTTGTACACCAAAGTTACCGTTCCAGGTGATGCCTTCGAAAAAGGGGTAAATAAAGGCAACAATAAGAAAAGTAGCAACCAACTGTGGATAAAAACGTGCCCGCTCCGCAATACCACCTGAAATAATCGCTGGAATGGCTGCCGCAAAGGTGAGCAAGAAGAAAAATTTAACCAGCTCATAGCCATTTTTTTCCACTAAGGCCTGGGCACTTTCGCCAAATCCAAGCCCGTAAGCCACCATATAGCCAATAAAGAAATAACCAATGGTCGAAACAGCAAAATCTGTGATAATTTTAACCAGCGCATTCACCTGATTCTTTTTACGAACCGTACCCACTTCTAAAAAGGCAAAGCCGGAGTGCATTGCTAACACCATAATCGCGCCCAATAGAATAAAGAGCACATCGGTTGCTGTTTTAATCTCCATGAATCCTCCCATTATCAAGCCGCTAAGCTTTGACGAATATTATTTTTATCTGAGACTATCTCACCATTTCGGCGGTAGCCTTATGTATTATTTTGATGCAAGACAAAGGTGCGCGTACGCACCTAAACTGCACATATTATGCTTTGGATGTATTAGTAAGTAAATGCAAGAATATAACAAGAAGATGAAATGGGGCTAACTGCACCAGAAAAAGGCAAAGTCAACCTAGTAGGGACGACCACGGGGTAAAATGGACTCAAGTGCATCAATAAACAACGGTCCGGCTTGTTTAAGAATGGGCTCAATCACAGACTCATCCAGCCCGGTCATATCCCATGCCATTTGCTCAACAGGCTGAATATTAAGCTCAACGTCCACATCCAATTCCTGCTCGGCTCGGCCGGTAATCACGTTGGCCAAATGCACCAAAGCGACCTCCATGGCATAGTCATCGGCTGCCGCCGGATTATGATGATAGCGTAAAGCATATTCCAAAGATGTCGGCATTTGCCATATTTTAATCAACTCGCCACCCACCTCGGCATGATCGAACCCCATAATATCTTGCTCAACCTGATAGTCGAATAACGGCTCGGACTGTAACTTTTCCATCACCATTCGCGATTCACTGGGCAAGCGATGACACAAAATAAGCTTGCCAATATCATGCAATAACCCGGCAACAAACAGGCGCTCACTGTGCAATACATGACAACGATCGGCTAATAATTGCGCCACCACGCCGCAGTACACGCTGTGCCGCCAGAACTGCACCATATTAAGGATGTCATTGGGGATTTTTGAAAAGGTCTCAATTGCAGAGGCCGCTAGCACCAAGCCACGCAGCTCACGCAAGCCAATTACCGTGACGGCACGAGTAACGGTTTCAATTTTAGACGGAAAACCATAAAACGAACTATTGACAATTTTGAGAAGTCTGGCTGTTAGACCTGTGTCCTGACTAATGACTTTGCCAATATCGGATGCCGAGGTACTGGCCTCGTCCATCATTTCATTAACACGAATACAGACTTCAGGAAGGGAGACCAAACGGACAACACCCGAGACTAAATCCACTGCTTTTAGTGCCCGACCTTGTTGCGCCGGAGTAATACTTTGTTTTTTCTCCATGTTGTCTATTAACGACAAATACAGGGAAATCTTTAGTGAATTTAAGCTTAGATAAAGGCGAATACCTCAAACAAAATAACACAAGGAATAGGGCTTAAATGAGCTGTAAATACAGTAAAGCCTTACTGTTCATCCTTCAGACGCTGCAATGCCTGAGCCGCAATAGCCTGCACATCAGGGTCAGGATCGCCCAGCAAAACCTTTAGCGTGTCTTCCAGTGTATTCAGATTTCGAGCCACTTCTAGGCGAATATCCGCTGACACGTCTTTAGCTAAAATAACAAGTGCCTCTGGCGGCACATATTCAAAACGTGCAACGACACTTCTAACCACAGAGTTGCTATCCCTTGCCAACAACAGAAAAGTTTTGCTCTCTGCTGATAAATTAGTGGCAACCGCTATGCGTACCGTTTCACTGGGGTCGGAGGCCAAACGAAGCAAATCGGATGGTTTTAATTTGCGATTACGGGCAAATGCCTCACGAACATCAATGGATGGATCTGAAAAAAATTGTTGAATCTGAACGGCTGTTATCTGCGGTGAGCGAGCCTGCCGAAAACGTTGTTCATGGTTGTCCGCAGCCCATAAGGCACTACTGACAAAAAACGAAACAAAAACTAAAGAAAATATGACCTTATTGGGCATCAGCAATAATATCTTCATATGTTTTTATAATGGCAGCCACGGCTTTTTTAGAGGCTGCCGAACTCAGTTCAGGCAACTTGCGATAGCCTAAATAAACGATATTCTTTTCATTCGGCAAACTAAAGATATAAATAATATAAGGACAAAAAGCAATGTTCATTGGGTCTGCTTCCATCATATTGCGTGACAGGGTTGCACTGCAAAACTGTATTGCTTCGGCATGCTCATATAATTTTTTTGTGCGGCCTAGATCTTTACCTGTTCGCACCAACATATCGGCAATGTGCGAAACACCATTTACTTTGATCCCCGTTCCGGTAATCGCATAATCCAGATCCACGCGCACATCTTCATAGCTACCTTCTATTTTATAGAATTTATACTCTGTAGTTTCCAGAGTTATATCAACAGCTTGAACAGCGCCTACACCCAAAACTGTACCTGCAGCGGAAAAAACAATTAAAACAATAAGATAAAAGTTAAATTTCTTGAACATCCTGAAATTCCTGCTAATAATAGATAATTAAAGATAATATATCATAGTCCACCTTAATTTATGACCATAAGAGCAAGCTTAGTTCGACGAAATGTAAAAATAAGAATATAAACTGAATGACAAAAGCCAAACCCCCTATTTTACCGAAAATACTTGCCGTTGATGACTCTCGCGTAATGCGACGAGCTATTAGCAAAATATTGTCGAAGCAATACACCGTGATTGAAGCCGAGCACGGTGAAGATGCGTGGTCACTATTACAGCACCACGATGATATTCAAATTGTATTCACTGACTTATCCATGCCCTACTTGGATGGCTACGGGCTTCTTGAACGGATACGAACATCAACCGATGACCACATTGCAGCGCTACCCGTTATTATTATCACAGGCAAAGAAGATGACGATGCCGCAAAGATGGAGGCACTCGACAAAGGCGCAGATGATTTTATTGGCAAACCTTTCGACAAAGCACAACTTTTTGCACGCGCACAGTCTCATATAAAATTTGAGCAAACTTCCAAAAAATTATCGGAAACAGCAGAGAAGCTTGAAAAACAAGCTGCCGTTGATGAACTCACCGGTTTAGGCAGCCAGCGCTACTTTCAAAAAGCAGCCGACGAACAACTATCATCATTAATTCGACATAAAGGAAATTGCTGTTTTTTACGTATCGACATCGATAATTTTAATCAAATATTTATAAAGCACGGTAAACAGGTTGCCGATGAAATTATTCAAAACATTGGCCATTGCCTTAACCAACATGTGCGAAAAGAAGACATGGCTGCCCGCGTTGGCCTGGCAAGATTCGCCCTGTTTCTAAACCATACCCGTTTAGATAAAGCCGAAAAACTGGCACAACGTATTATCGATGAAATACCCACCCGAAAATTAACCACCAAAAATTTTACTTTTACTGCCAGTGCCGGTATTTTTGAGCCTGAAATAAATAAAGAAAGTGACTTTGGTGACATCTATGCACGAACTGAAGATTGCCTGCAACAAGCCATTAGCAGTGGTGGTAATACGCTTATAGCGCAAAGCGATGAACCCGCTCTGGAAATAGAACCAGCTGAAGCATTAACGGTCGAACAAGCCATTCGGTTACTCGAACAGGGGGAATCTGATAAAGTTAAACCTCACCTCGAAAATCTTTATTCACAACTAAAACCTTTACTTATTTTATTTACACAACTCCTCAAAAAATAAACTCACAGGTATAAATATGTTTCATCTAAAAGATATTAGCCGTCAAAAAGCTTTTTTTTATCATCTTGGTGTCAGCCTTGTTATATTTTTGATTGTTTTATACTTCATTGTATTTGAATGGTATCCACAACCTTTTTTCTCAACCGATGGCGGCTGGCAAGGTGTGCGTTTAATTGCTGCCGTTGATATTATTTTGGGGCCCGTGCTGACACTCATTATATTCAACCCCAAAAAACCTGAACTTAAGACAGATGTATCCATTATTGCAGCTATTCAATTTATTGCTCTATTTTCTGGATTGTATGTTGTACATAATGAACGTCCCGTTGCGAAAATATTTCAGGACGGAAATTTTTATATTGTAACCGGCTATGATATGGCAGAACGAAAACTATCGCTTGATGAACTGGAGAAATATCGCGTTGGTGATGCTGTGACTATTTACTTGGATCTGCCTGACGACCATGCTGAATTTGAAAAACTCCAACATAAAGCTGTACAAAAAAGAGAGGTGCTATTTTTAAACACCGCTTTGTACAAAAAAATCGATGACGATATCATTAAAAAAATGCGTTTATTTTCAATTGACATTGAACGCTTCATTAATGATGTTTACAGTGAAAAGGAATTAAAAATCTTCCATGCTTTTCTTAAAAAACATAATGCAAAAGTGGATGATTTTCTTTATCTTGGTCTCAACTCACGTTATAAGCATGTAGTAACCGCCTTCGATCCTGAAACACTTAAATTTGTCGGTGTAATACCTGTAATTTATAAACCTCAGGTTGATGTATTCCCTAAATATATAAAATACGATATTTACCGGATGGAATCATATAAAGAACATTTTCTAAAGAATGAAAGCAAAAAATAACTTTTATAAAATAATAAAAACATCATAAGTGCCGGTAATTTGGGGCAAAAACCGGCACTAAAAAAACATCATAAGTGCCGGTAATTTGGGGCAAAAACCGGCACTAAAAAAACATCATAAGTGCCGGTAATTTGGGGCAAAAACCGGCACTAAAAAAAACCCGCTCTGTTGAAGGGCGGGATTCTTATAGCTCAATAAAATACAGAACAGACAAAGTGATTTAGCTGTATTTTTGCATTACTAAGCAGGCGTTAGTGCCACCAAAACCAAAACTGTTCGACATCACACAGTTTAAATCTACATTTTCCATCAGTTCACGCACAATCGGAAAACCTTCTGCACCAGGGTCTAGCTCATTGATGTTTGCAGAGGCACAAAGGAAACTCTCACTCATCATCAATAAAGAATAAATCGCTTCATTGACACCCGCCGCACCTAATGCATGGCCGGTTAATGATTTGGTTGAAGAAATATAAGGTACTTTATCTGCAAACACTTCTTTCATTGCTTCAAGTTCTTTAATATCGCCAACCGGTGTACTGGTACCGTGGGCATTAATGTAATCAATACTTACACCTTCGTCTACCGTTGCTAAAGCTTGTTGCATACAACGCACTGCGCCTTCGCCAGAAGGTTGAACCATATCAGAACCATCGGAAGTCGCACCGTAGCCCACCACTTCGGCATAAATTTTTGCACCGCGTGCTTTTGCATGTTCGAGCTCTTCGAGTACAAACATACCGCCACCACCGGAAATAACAAAGCCGTCACGGGTAGCATCATAAGCTCGCGCAGCCGTTTGTGGTTTGTCATTATATTTAGAAGACAATGCACCCATGCCATCAAACAACACACTCATTGTCCAGTGCAGTTCTTCGCCACCACCGGCAAACACAATATCCTGTTTACCCATCTGGATAAGTTCAACACCATGGCCAACACAATGCGCCGAGGTTGAACAGGCTGAACTGATTGAGTAGTTCACACCTTTAATTTTAAACGGTGTGGCTAAACAAGCGGAATTCGTGCTCGACATAGTGCGCGTCACCATATACGGGCCAACCCGACGAATCCCTTTTTCACGCATCACATCGGCTGCATGAACAATATTCGAGGTAGACGGGCCACCTGAACCAACAACCAGACCAGAGCGGACATTCGATACATCACTGTCATCCAAGCCCGCATCTTCAATAGCCTGTTGCATTGCAATGTAGTTATACGCTGCACCATCGCCCATAAAACGTTTTAGTTTACGGTCAATTAAGCCATCCAGATCAATATCCAGATCGCCATGCACATGAGAACGAAAACCCATGTCCGCATATTCCTGTGAAAAACTTAAACCTGACTTGCCTGCTTTTAATGAGGCAGTCACTTCTTGTTGATTGTTACCAATACTGGAAACAATTCCTAACCCTGTAATAACAACTCGACGTAATGACATTGTTTTTAAAACCCATCAGTTGATGTAAATAATCCAACACGCAAATCGCTTGCTGTGTATATCTCGCGACCATCCACTGTCATATGTGCATCCGCAATCCCCATGGTTAATTTACGCATTATCACGCGTTTTAACTCAATCCGGTAGGTAATGAGTTTATTTTTAGGTGTAACCTGCCCAGTAAATTTAACTTCGCCCGAACCCAGCGCACGACCATGCCCCGGCCCACCAAGCCAACCAAGATAAAAACCGACTAGTTGCCATAAAGCATCTAACCCCAAGCAACCAGGCATCACCGGGTCGCCCTGAAAGTGGCAGTCAAAGAACCATAAATCAGGATTAATATCCAACTCGGCAATGACTTCGCCTTTGCCATACTGGCCACCATCTTCATTGATGCTAACGATACGATCAAACATTAACATGGGCGGTAAAGGTAATTGCGCATTGCCTTCACCAAATAATTCACCACGTCCACATTGGAGTAACTCTTCGCGATTAAAGTTCGATTTACCTTTTACTTCCGGATTAACTTCTACACCCACTATACTGTCTCAACTATATTTATGTTTAGGATATTTCAGGATGGCAATTCTAGCGGTAGGCTTGCCTAGAATAAAGCCCTGATTGCCATTTTATTTGGTTTTGTTGCTGTAAATTAGGTTATTGAATTTTAACCCTTTTTCTACAAACTAGCCTTATCACGCTCGGTTCGATGAAAGCCGCGTTTTGACTGCTCTAAAAACACCGATAACTCTTTGATTATACTTGATTTTATATCTTTAAGTCCAGCCATTATCTGCTCCAGCGAGTTCGCCGAGCTAAAAAGGATACGATAAGCCTGTTTTAAATCGGAAATATCGGATTTTTTAAAACCGGCTCGCTTTAAACCCACCACATTAATGCCTTTTACAAAGGCAGGGATGCCATCGGTCATAAAAAACGGTAAAACGTCCTGGGTAATTTTGGCGTTGCCACCGATCATGGCATATTGACCGATATTAACGAACTGGTGCACCATCACCCCACCCGAAATAAACGCGCCCTTACCCACATGCACATGCCCGGCAATGCCGGAGCTAATCACCATGACAATATTATCGGCCAGCACACAGTCGTGGCCAATATGCGCATGCGCCATTAAATAATTGTGGTTGCCCAGTTTCGTTACGCCGTTTTCTTTTAAGGTTGCCCGATTAACAGTGGTGTATTCACGAAACTCATTATTGTTACCCATTTCAACCAGAGTGGATGCTTGCTTGTCAAAGCTCACGTCCTGCGGCAAACCTGCCATCACCGAATATTCGTAAAAAATATTCTCATTGCCGATACGGCAACCGTTTTTGAGTACGGCACCGGTATGCAGTTGATTGTTGTTGCCCAACACAACGTCAGCTTCGATAACGCAATAAGCGCCAATAGTATTACCTGAGCCTAGCTCAGCTTTTGGGTCGACAATGGCAGTAGAATGGATATTGTTCATTGTTGTTATTTTAAGATAAGGGCGGTTTATAGTCCATCGCACGAATCGCAACCGTGCTTTTAATATGGGTACACTCTACACCATCTGCGCGATAAAAGCCGTATTCAAAGGTGGGCGTGCTGCGGCCTTTAGTTTTTAAATCAGCGCGGATTTGTTGCTCTATCTGCGAGTCAAAATCAAAACGTAATTGCAGATCTGAATTACCGATATAGCGAAAATCCACTTCCTGATAGCGCGACCAGACATTGTATTTTCTATCTAAAACCCGATTACAGGCTAACGCAGCAATCGGGTCGGCCAATGCGGTTTGGTAGCCACCAAACATACCATCCCCCATATTGCGAGAAAGAAAATTTAGCGGTAATTTAATCTGAATATGCCGCCAGTCTGCGCTCAAGGTGACTACTTTTATCCGCATAAACCAGAACGGAGGATACCACTCCAAACGCTTTCGATCCGACAGGAACCGGCACTTAGACATCCATCTTAGAAAATTAGCTTTCATTGTTATACTTACCTATGCATGTAAGCAAACACTCACATATAGTTAAAGTTTAAAATATAAATTATCATTTGTAAGTTTTAACCGACAGACAAAAACCAGCAAATTGAGTAAAATTCCAAGAATCAAAAATAACACAGTATTTTAATTAGATTTTAGAACAGCATTATTAATTTCGGGGTTTGGGTCATGGCAGTTATTCCAATGGGGAAACAAAATTTTCAGCATTTGCCTCGTCAGGGCGAATCGTCATCTATTCCTACGCGTTCAAAACGCTTTTTTGCCGCTGAGGCTTCATGGTATTTCAACACCCGTGAAGATGAAAGGCAAGGCCCATTTAAAAATTTGGGTGAAGCCAAAGCCGGTTTAAAAACCTACCTGCGCCGCTGTGGTATCGTCCACTTTAGCGATTAAAGCACCTGACAAACACGCTCATATTTCAGACGTGCCAACCGTGGGTGTAATTTCGTTTCATCACCATAGCCTAGACTGCAAATAAAATTTGACCTTACTTTTCCTTCTGGAAAAAATTCTGCATCCAGTATCACATTATCAAATCCCGACATCGGTCCACAATCCAGACCGATACTTCGTGCCGCCAACATTAAATACGCGGCTTGCAAACTACTGTCTCGAAAAGCAGCCTCTTTAATTTTAGCGTCATTACCAACATACCATGACTTTGCATCGGCATGCGGAAACAAAATCCCGAACTCTTCGTAAAATTCCATATCCATGCCAATGATCACCACTACTGGTGCGGTCATTGATTTTTCAACATTGCCTTCCTGTAAGCTGGGTTTTAAACGCTGCTTAGCAGCCTTGCTCTTAACAAATACCAGCCGTGCAGGACAACTGTTTGCGCTGGTCGGCCCCCACTTCATTAGTTCATAAATCTTCTCCAACAGGGCATCGCTAACAGGTTTGTCTTGCCAGCCATTATGGCTGCGAGCTTTGCGAAATAATAAATCTAAGGCATTATCATCTAACATCATACTTTCCTTATAATAAATAAATTGATTAATCTAACTTTTGGCACATCAAATCAACATCCACCCGCCGATAGTTAACCGTTTCTACAAAACGCCAGCCACGATGTTGATAAAAGTCTGTCTGATCTTCCGTAAATAAATATAGATTTTTAAACTGCTGTCGTTTGGCATAGTTTACGATAAATACAATCAACTGCGATGCAATGCCTTTATTACGTTGTTCTAGCGCCACAAATAAACTGGCTAACCACGGGGTTAAAAATTTGCGTGTATCCATATCTTCTCGTTCCAGACTCACCGAGCCTAAAAGCTGCTCCCCCTTATAAGCGACAAAAATCTCCGGCAAATCAGCCGTTGCCAAACTTTTTTGATAACGTGCAAGTCGCTGTTCAAAAGTTGCCCCCGGGTTTAAGTGCAACCACTCCTGATGATGCCATTGCGCCAGTTGCTCTATAAAAATAGCCACCTTCGCACCACAATCTCGTAATGCCGTTATTGTTAAACCCTCGCCCATATTGCTATCCTGATTATTTGGCATAATTGCTGCATATTATCCTTCGAACATTCATTAACACGGAGACTCGAATGAAAACTTATTCAGCGGACACGGTTCCATTGCAGTTACTCACCATCCAAACTAAAAAGGGTGAACGCTGGATTTTTGTAGGCAGCCCCGCCGTGTTACCCGATGACATGGACATAAGCAATGCCATTGTTGATGTCTGGTTTTCAAACATTCAGGATATTCCTCAAGATGCATCCATTCGGAGTTTAGTTGAAATGATGGACAAACAAAACTTATCGAGCGATGCACGTACATCCATTTATACACCCGGAACCGATACCTTGCAATAAGTTCGATTAGCCTAGAATTTACAGAGAACCATCACAGCCAGAGACTATTGAAACTGGTATGATACAAATTCAATCGTTAATTTTGTTATCATACATTCCTGATGAACCCGAACAACGTTAAAAATCGAGACCTTCAAAATCCTGAATCAGAAACCCTAAATAGTAATGGGCAGTACGACTGGCAATATATTTTAAAAGTTGCACGTGAACACAAACGCGTTCTGATTATAGCAAACATTATTGCTCTGCTTTCCGTTATCGCAACCGTACCTATTCCGTTGTTAATGCCATTACTTGTTGATGAAGTATTACTAAACCAGCCGGGCCAACTGGTTGCCTTTACCAACTTTTTCACACCAGAACAATGGCATGGCCCAACACTTTATATTCTGGCGATATTGGGCATCACAGTGGTTCTACGCGTTATTGGTTTATACCTAACCGTTTGGCAAACACGCCAGTTTACCTTTGTTTCGAAAGATGTCACTTACCGCATTCGCCATGCCCTGTTACTCAAGTTGCAACGCATCTCAATGTCAGAATACGAAACCCTTGGCAGCGGCTCAGTTAGCTCACATTTTGTCACCGATATAAATGCCATAGACGAGTTTATCGGCGCATCGATCAGCAAAGCACTTATTGCTGTTCTAAGCCTTATCGGCATTACCCTTATTCTTTTGTTAATACACTGGCAGCTTGCCTTGTTTATTCTGCTAATGAACCCGTTGGTTATTTATTTTACTGTTATCCTCGGTAAAAAAGTTAAACTATTAAAGAAAAAAGAAAACACCGCCTATGAAATATTTCAACAGTCCTTAGTCGAAACACTCGATGGCATTCAGCAAATACGCGCAAGCAATCGCGAGAAGCACTACATCCAGCGTGTTATTAAAAAAGCACAACACATAAAAAAATATTCCGCCTCCTTTAGCTGGCGCAGTGATGCAGCCAACCGTTTATCGTTCGGCATATTTTTAATTGGGTTTGATGTATTCCGTGCTTTAAGCATGCTGCTGGTTGTGTTTTCTGATTTAAGTGTGGGCGAAATGATGGCCGTGTTTGGTTACTTATGGTTTATGACTTCCCCTGTTCAGGAAATTTTAAATATCCAGTACGCTTATTTTTCGGCCAATGCCGCACTCGCACGAATTAATAAATTGCTGGGCTTACAACAAGAACCACAATACCCGCACAATAAAAATCCATTCGAAAATAAAAAAACCGTGGCTATTAAAATTGAAAATGTCAGCTTTGCTTATGGCGACAAAGAACCCGTTTTAAATAATATGAATTTAAATATTAAAGCTGGTGAAAAAATCGCACTGGTCGGTGCCAGCGGTGGAGGCAAATCAACGCTGGTGCAGGTGTTACTCGGCATGTATCAACACCAGCATGGGATGATTTATTACGATGAGATCCCCATCACCGAGATTGGTCTAGATATTGTTAGAGACAATGTCGCAACCGTATTACAATACCCTGCCATGTTTAACGAAAGTGTGCGTAACAATATCACATTAGGCATTGAAATTGATGATGCAGAAATATGGCAAGCTCTCAACGTTGCGCAACTGAATGAAACGATTAAAAAACTACCGGCACAACTGGATACATTAATCGGCCACAACGGCGTTCGTCTCTCCGGTGGCCAGTTACAACGCCTAGCCATTGCACGTATGCTGTTAACCCAACCCAAAGTAGTGATACTTGATGAAGCTACCTCTGCACTAGATACTCAAACAGAAAAACATTTACATACCGCACTGCATGAATTTTTAAAAGATAAAACCACCTTAATCATTGCGCATCGACTCAGTGCTGTAAAACAAGCCGACCGTGTTTATGTTTTTGAAGATGGTCATATTATAGAACAGGGTTCGCATGATGAATTGATGCAAAATAAAGGTTTGTACAGTCGACTATATGGGGTTCACCAGGACAAGTAAGCCGTCATTCCTAGAAATGTACACTTAACCCGAAATAAACTTTATATCCGTCATTCCTGCGGAGGCGGGAATCTAGACAGTATTAAATAAAGACTGTTTATATATGTTCTGGATTCCCGCCTCCGCAGGGATGACGGACACCACAAAATAATAAGAGCAAACAATGAAACAAACACAACTATCAATAAAAACAACCGGCCGTGGCAGTTACAGCATCACCCACGAAATACAAAACATTGTACGGGATTCAAACATAACAACCGGCCTGTGCAATATCTTTGTACAACACACCAGCGCATCACTGATGTTGTGTGAAAACGCCGACCCACAAGTTCGCGACGATCTAGAAACCTTTATGGCCAAACTCGCACCCGATGGCGACCCGATGTTTTTGCA